>JACCDW010608622.1_pt1 | contig 61142 bp, 75 predicted proteins | sample 7449781 | NCBI WGS metagenome assembly JACCDW01 (sample SAMN15323449, study PRJNA562643) | freshwater metagenome | isolation source: river surface water | place: USA:Blue River Watershed | collected 2017-08-18
GGGGTTACCCCTCCCCCCTCCCCGTATCCCCCCTTAATATAGTGTTTTAGGGGGGGTCTAAACAGGGGGTCAATGCCGTAAATGAAATTTTTCCGGAAAAAATCTGAAAAAAGGGACTTTACCCCCTAAAGTGAAAAAAAAATTTTCCAGAAATTTTCAGGAATATTTATAAACAATGGCAGAGATATCTTTTGAACATGAACATTTGGACCACTACGATGGTCAGGACAATTACGAACTTGGAATATATGAAGATGGTGAAGTAATGGGGTATGTACAATATACCATTTACGATAATGTTATAAGAGTAAGTGATATACTGGTAAGACCAAAAAGAAGAAGAGAAGGATTTGGTTCCATGTTAATTCAAAAAATGAAAAGATTACATCCTGAAGCAACTTATGAACCGTCATATAAAACGGAATTAGGATCACTATTTGTTCATAAAGACGTGGGTATACAAGAACAAGTATCAAGAATTAAGTCAATCATAAATCAAATTTTTGTATTTATATAGATATGAAATTATTAGATATTCTATATGAATCTGTGTTAGATGTCTATGAAGGACGTGTATCTTTAACTAAAGATCAGTTTATATCTAAAGCAAAATCTATTCAAGATGAGTTAAGACAGAATCAAGGTTTACCTCCATACGATTATTCAAATGTTATTTATACAAACGCAAAGTCTGAGATTCTAAATGTTATCTGTCCTATACACGGTCCTTTCAAAACAAACTATAATCATATACGTGGCGTGGGAGGCTGTAACGAGTGCTCCAAAAATTCACGAACAGAAAGATATACAATTTCTAAAGACGATTTTATAAAAAAGTCAAAGTCGGTTAATGATATAATAAGAAAAGAAAAAAATTTACCTCCATTTGATTATTCTATGGTTAAGGGTAATAAGATTATAAACGGTAAAGAATATATTGAAACGAAAGAATATGTAACAGTTATTTGTCCTTTACATGGACCATTTGATGTTCAAGCGTATTCTCATTATGGTATGAAGAGTGGTTGTCCTGATTGTCGTAGGGATTCAATAAATGCATCAAATCAGACGAGAAAAATTACGTTTGATGTATTTTTGAAACGTGCAAGAGAAAAACATCAAGATGAGAACGGGAATCCACTATATACATATGATAACGCAAATTATGTGGATCAATACACTAAGATAATGATAACCTGTCCCAAACACGGTGATTTTCCACAATCACCCAGAGACCATCTGAAGGGTTCGGGTTGTAATAAATGTAACACATCCAAAGGTGAAAATTTACTTAAAAAATATTTTATCCAAAAAAATATACCAAACGAGACACAAAAAACATTTGAACAATGTTTTATTTTTAGTGATAAAGTTAAAAGATGTTATTTACTTCCATTTGATTTCTATTTAGAAGATTTAAATGTTTTGGTTGAAGTGGATGGTTTACAACATTTCAAGGTTGCACGTAAGGACGATAAAAAATTTGAAAAAACAATATTAAACGACCTTCTCAAAAATAAGTTTGTTCAAGAAAGTGGTGAAGTAAATAAACTTATTAGATTATACTATGATGGTAGTAATTTTGAATACCTCATATCTGAACTTGAACGTCTATTGAATACAGAATCATCTGAAAAGATATTACTCTCTAAGAACTACCCAAAATTGGGTTGGAATAAATAAAAAATTTTAAGAATTTTATAGGGATATTTATATATTATGAAATTACAACCCATATTAAACGAGATTCTAAGTGTAGGTAGTAAAGAACGTATACACATCTCCAAAGAACCCGTTACAGGAGTTATAGATACCACCGATAAAGTTCAAGCAGATCCGTATGATAGACGAGGTATGTTGGCAAAACCCACAGGGTTTTGGTACGGTTTCGGTGATGAGTGGATATACTTCGTTAAAACCGAAATGAAGAGTTTTGCTGAAAGACTTGCACATACATACAAAGTATATGTGGACCCATCCAAAGTTTATTCCATTAACAGTAGAGAGAAATTGGACGAGTTCTGTGATGAATTTGTAAAACATCCACAAATAAATGGTATGAGGGAAAAGTATCCTCAATGGAATAAAGTTGCAGAAAAATACTCAGGTATTGAGATTCCCGTTTATTCTGAATTGGGATTTAGAGATTTATTCCGTGAAGAGAACTATGCCAGATACTATTGGTTATATACTTGGGACATTAGTTCAGGTTGTATATGGAGACCCGATGGTGTTGTTAGATTAAAAGAAATGGGTTCAGGTGAAACCATCTTAACTCCCAACGATAGATTTAATAGTTTAAGAACGAATTTAAATTTTTATAAAAATTATTTGGATAATCATATGTCCGACTATCAGGGTGAGGATAAAGAGGAGAAAATTGAAAAGTTAAGACAAAATATCGAAGACATTAAAAAACGAATGAATCAATTTGTCGAGTACGAGAAAGACTATGAGTTTGGTTCATTTGTATCTAACGATAGATAAAAACAAACCCTCCGACACGGAGGGTTTTTTGTTGTATTTATATAGATATGAAATTAATTGACGTTGTATATGAGTCCGTGATAGATATGTACGAAGGTAGTCCCATACCGATGCAAAATGATGAATTTATTAAACGAGCACAGAATATACATAAAGACGAAAATGGTAAACCAAAGTACGATTATAGTAAGACCGATTATGTCAATCGTCGTACAAAAGTCATAATTACTTGTCCCTTACATGGGGATTTTATTCAAAGTTCTGATCGTCATTTAAGAGGTAACGGTTGTCCGTCTTGTGGAAAAGAAAAAAGAAGACTTAGCCGTGATGAATTTATTAAAAAATCAAAAGAAGTACACGGAGACAAATATACCTATGATAATGTTGTTATGGGTCTTAATAACTCAACCGATAAAGTTTCAATAACTTGTCCCATACATGGAGACTTCCTACAACCAGCATCTGACCACATAAGAGGAAATGGTTGTAAAAAATGTGTAAGTGATACGTATAGAACCACTAAAGATGATTTTATAAAAAACGCAAGAAAAATACACGGTGATAAGTATTCATATGACCATGTAAACTATAAAAACACTCATACACCCGTTACGATTACATGTCCATTACACGGAGATTTTTCCCAAACTCCCGCTAAACATTTATATCAAGGTTGTCCAAAATGTATTATCGTTTCAAGAGGTGAAATTGTATTAAGAGATTTTTTTACAGAACAGAATTTTAAATTCGTGGAACAAAAGAAATTTGACGCGTGTTTCAATTTTAATAAGGACACAAAAAAATGTTTCAAGTTACCATTTGATTTTTATCTACCTGATATCAATACATTAATTGAAGTAGATGGTGCACCACATTTTAAAATTATTAGCAAATTTGGTGAAACCAAATTTGAAAGACAAGTTTTATCTGATAAAATAAAAAATCAGTTTGTTAAAAATAGTTCATATAGACTTATCAGATTATTTTATGACGGTAGAAATTTTAAATTTTTATTATCAGAACTTGATCGTCTACTCAATAAAAAATCATCTGAAAAGATATTACTATCCAAGGATTACCCTAAAGAGGGATGGAATAAGTAAACATATTTATAAAATATGAATTTACAAGAAGAAATTTCAAGAATAAAATCAATTATAAATGAAATTGGTGATGATGTTAGTAACATCTATCCATTTCAACTTCAACCTAAAGACGGTGATCCTGCTGAAAGGTATGACAAATACACGTTCACAACGGAATCAAAAGAGTATATTGTAAAGTTTCCACCAGTAAATTCTTCATCATATCCTGAAGGATCTTATTATAGAGAATATAAAACCATAGATATGACATACCTTAATGCCTTTTCCATGACAAATGAGAATAAAGCAATTAAGGTCAATGCAACAATTATGTCAATAACCATTGATTGGTTAAATAGACATGAGGATTTCTTTCAATTATTCATCCACCCCGTTGATGAGAGAAGGTACGAAATCGTTAAAAGATTTATTGATAATACAATATTAGGAAAATATAATGTATTATATAATGAAGGTAATATTGTAATTCGTAATTTAAAATAATATATGAAAGATAAAATACAAAAGATAGTATTGATATATTGTATTGTGGTTAGTGTGTTATGTGTTTGGTTATTGGAAGAAAACTATAACAAAGAACAAAGATTACAAGAAGAGATTGAAATCAAATACGAATATTCAACAATTATAGATAGTTTGGAAGAGGAACTTCATAATACCATACATTGGTATGAGTTTACCGAAAACGAATTAAAACATAAATGATATCTAAATTAATAGAATATACTATTTCTAACCGTTTGGAAATAGTTTCTTAAATAAAGGTCTATTATCTTTTATAATATCCGCCAAGTTTGGATAATCCTTACTGAGTTCATCGAACGAATCATATTGGCTTGCAATTAAAGATACATTACTCATGATCTTTGGTTTCTCTTTTGGTATTTTGGGGTTTGTAACAGTTTTTTTAATCTCTGACTTCTTCTCCGGAACCGGGTTTGACACTGGAACCGGTTCTGTTGGTTCATCCATAAAACTACCCTTACGTGTAATGAACCCTTTACTTTTTAATACATAAAAAAGTGTTTTATTATATTTAAAAATATCATCGATTGATTGATATTCACTTTTTGCAAAGTCTTTTAATTCTTCATCAGACATCGATAGATAACGTTTCTTTTTTATTTGTGGTGTATCGAAATGACTTATGTAATCATGATTTATGATATAATAATACAACGTAGGATTCTCCTCCCTAAATTTTCTAAAATCACCACCATATTGATTGTTCACCATATCCTTGAAAAAATCAAGGGTGTACTTACTACCCTTAACATTTAAACGTTCAGGAAAAATTTTATCCAATAAATCCAAATCTTTTAATATAAGATATAACTTTTGATTTTTTCGTTGAATATCGCTTTTACCCAAATATTGGTCCTTAACCTTCTGAATCTCTTCAGGTGTCCAATAACTAAGTTTTTTCATTGGGTTATTGTACTTATCAGGAAAATATACATCAAGTAATTTGTTATTAACTAATGTTTGGTAAAGATTTTTATTATTATGGTGTAATTCTCTACGGGAACCGTGTTTTTCAACCTCAGATCGTATGTACTCATCTGTATACTTCTTAGGTTTAATTTTCACATAACTCGGGAAAAGAAAATCTAAAATACCAAGATCACGAGCCTTGTTGTATGCAACTTGATTAGCATTCGAAAAATCACTTCGGGACTTATATTTTTCTGCTTCTTGTGATACCGTAAGTTCATTCCAATAACCATCCTGTTTATATTTTTGTCTATCAGGAAATACATCATCCAACAAGTTTTTGTTCCTTAAAAAACGCCATAACAAAGGATATTTTAATTCAAACTGTCTTGGGTTTTTAAAATTAACAGCCAATTTCTTGGACTTCTCTAACCTCTTCTTCACTTCTTTGTCACTTAATGGAACTGCCTCATCGATTATTTTTGATAACTGATCTTCTGTAATGATTATTTTCATATCTTATAAATATTTATATTAAAGTAAAACATTATGGCCAAAAAAATTATAAGATTAACCGAATCACAGTTAATTGACATTATCAAAAAAACAATCAAAGAAGAATCTGAAAAAAGACCTCATGATAAAATGGTTAGAGAATGTTTAACTAAAGCAGGATGGAAATCTAACGAGACAAATGGTAAGTACGATTTGTACATGACCACTACAGTTAGAGGTATAACATATATTGTAACTTCACAAGAAGACCCAACAAAATTTGCAACCAATAATGTAACACAAGGTAAGGTTACAGGTAGAGGAGAGTTTCAAATTGGAACCACCACAAATTGTGATACTATCATACAATCGGCATTATCGGGAAAATAAATAAAAAATAAAAGTTAAATGAAAAAAGTAATTTTAAAAGAAAGTCAGATAAAATATATTATTGATAATTTAATCAATAACACAATATCCGAACAATGGATTGGTGATAAAAAATCAGAAAGAGAGAGTAGAAGGGCTGCAAAAAAACAAAAATTATCCGGCCCATCTGATTGGGATAATAAGGACGAAGGATCATTTAATTTCTTAAGTACACCAGGTGCCTTTAATGTTGGTGAAAAAGGATATGCAATTGCCCATCATGTCAGTGCCGCCAAACTTGGAAAGGCCATGCCGGGTAAAGAAACCCCACCAAAAGAAACACCAGGTAAAAAACCAGAACCAACATTATCAACATTCACAGTACAAGGATCTTCCTTACCGTATGCTGATAACATGGTTAAACCATACTTCAACAAGTATCCTGATGCTCTTGAAACATTTAATCAGATATTACAAAAATTTGTTGACTATATAAAAAATGGTGGTGGCCCGAATTTAACTAATGTAACAATTAAAGGTAGTGCGGACTCCGCAAAACCAACAACAGATGTTCCAGCGGGATACACTAAACTTGATCACCCACATTCAAAAGCATATAATGGTTTAACCGATCCGAAAGAAAGAAACCAATATCTTGCAGATACAAGAGCATCAGAATATGCAAAAGTATTATCTGCAAAAGTTAAAGAATTAACAGGTTTTGATCTTATTATAAAAGTTTTACCTGGTGATAACTATTATGGTCAAGAAGGTAAAAGAGGTATCGAGTATAGAAGTATTGTTTTAACACCTAATGCTGGTGAGTTGAAAAAAACAGAAGAACCATCAGAACCTGAAGTAAAACCTGCCGTGACACCCGGTAAATCAGAACCAGGAGGAAAAGTTAAGATCCCAAGTATCCCATATAAAGTTGGTATCTATACCGATGAAGAAGGATATTGGGTTAACGGGTATAATGTTACCGAGGCAACTACCGGATATAATTATTTAGGAGTATCTTATGAAGATGCCCAATCTTTGGGTATACCTTTATTTAAAGAAGTAGAGGAATCTAAAATAGTAGGTGATAAATTATATGTTGGTGGTAAATTAGTTGGTAAAATTGATACAATGAACAATGCACCTGAAAACTTTAACTATATGGGTGGAAAAAAACCCCAATATTTTGCGGGACCTATATCACGTATAGTGGGTACTCGTGATAATGAAATTGAAGGTCAGGGTAAAGTAACAGTTGCATACGTTGATAACATATACTTCTTATTTTATTAACAAATCACTCGAGTAAAAACATTGTACAAATAATTGTACAACAACAATTTTATTACGATTTATATCATATAAAATAGATTGTCCGTATGCAGTTTTGATTGGTATATTTAACTCATCACCACTTAATAAAGTAAATCTGTGAGGTGATGAATTCATAAAATTATTAACTGCTCTTCGAGCTAATGAATCATTTGTTTCACCATTATAATTTAAGTAGGTAATATTTTCTTTCACTCCACTTCTATAACCAAGTCGTAGAACTCTATCGTCTTTGGTTTTATAACCGACAGTGGGGTTATCGTGGGTAACATTACCACTATTTAAAATGTATTCCGCCTGAATTTTTGCGGCATCACACAACGTCTGAGTCATAAAAATTTCAGACTTTATTTTATTATTCTCACGAATTTTTTTTACTAAAGAAAATATAGAATTACCGATATCATTTGTTTCCTGTGAAAAAACTAATTGATTGATTATTAGTAAAATAACTAATAAAAAGTATCTCATATAACTTGTATTTGAATACAAATGTAGAGATATTTTTATGATATACAAAAATATTTTTTTTAAGATAAATTAACTAATTGATAATCAGTGAGTTATAAAAACCTAACTCTGATGTCCCCTCCGATACCGGAACAATGATATTTATAATTAATGAAAATCCTTATTACCGAGTCTCAGTTATTGACAATACTTGAACAAAAACCACCACAAAGTGTGGTAAAATCTTTTGTAAAGGGTCTTGTTGGTTCTACTATTGATAAAGGTGTGAGTAAAGTTGATTTTGCTGATTTGGTAAATAAATCTAAACAAAAATTTGATCTTACAAAAACTACACCGAATCAGGTTGTACCAAAAAAACCAACATGGAATTATGATATTGTAAAAATATCAGACAATCTCCAATTAATTAGAAATCCTAAAGGAGGTGGTGTACAATATAAAAATTCAACAATCAAAACCGTCGTAAACACCAAAACAAAAGAACATATTGATTTAAAGTGGAATGAGGATGAATTGGGAAAATTTTATTATTTCAGTGCTAATATGAAAAATCCTGTTGATGCGGGAAGAGCAATAGAAACATTAAAAAAAGAAATTCCTTCGGGATCAAGATTTGGTGAATCAGCAACAGGTTCTTTAAGTACCGATTCATTTTATTCTATGTTAAGAAGACTTAGACAATTTACACCAAAAGTAGTAGGATATATTAAATTGAATGATTCAGGTGTAAAACGTTTTCAAGAATATATAAAAAATGTTGTACCTAAACAATACCATGACGATGGATTACTTTTTAAGAGTGTTGAGGATGCCACACCTCTTTTAAATGCAATTAATTCTGAAATAAAAAAATCGGGTTTAGGATCTATGGCTAACATATCCAAAAATACCGATAATGGTTATTATAACATTTTAATACCGAATATTCAGTTGTATGTTAAATAATCTTAGATATTTATATAAATAAAACAAATTATAATGGGAAAAAAATTTACAATTACAGAACAAGAAAGAAGACAAATAAGAGGGTTATATGAAAATGATAATTCCGTGGCCATGGAGTCAGATCCATTAGTACAACAATCAAGTGAGGTGGTTCAAGAATTATCACCCGAAGAACAAGAATTATTAAAAAGTTTTATTGAGTCAAATCCTGATCAATTTAAAGAAATTGTAAAACAAGAAGTTGCACAAGAAAAAGACGAAAAAGAAATGGAAGGTGGAGAGTCAGAAATGATGGAAGACGATGAAATCGGAATGAATGATCAAGAGTTTCAAGTAAGAAGAATTATACATAAAATTGTAAATTATGTTAGTGTTGGTAGTGCTTTAAGTATCGTACCGGCTGCCATGTTTATTAGTGGTGGTGTGGCTCTCGGTCTTGGAGTAACTGCGTTGGTTGGTACTACAATGAAGGACGCTGCATTTTGGAAAAGAGGTGGAAAATATACTGACCATCATTATAAAGCACAAGAAAAATCTGATATGATGGATATGAAAGAAAATAAAAAACCTAAAAAAATAAAAATTACAGAATCTCAATTAATGAGATTGGTTAAAAAAACTGTAAACGAAGAAGAAGATAATATTGTTCCTTGTTCTCAGTTGGGTATTAAATCCGATGGTTTTTGTGATAAGACAACAAAAAAAGTACTAACATCTGTACCTTGTACTAAATTGGGTGTCAAGAGCCCTGGAATGTGTGATACAAAGACAAAGAAACCAGTTTAATATAAAACATAACTAAAATTAATAATCCCCTTCTTTTGAAGGGGATTTTTTATATATTTATCTTATATGAATTTACAGGAAAATATATCAAGGATAAAAGAGGTAATGAATCTTTCTACGACACAGCCAAATAGATACGATGCAGTTTTGATTGGTGGTTTTGATGATAGAACAAAAAAAATAGAAAAAAACGGAAAAATTGTTGAAGTTTTAATAGACAAAACATTACCACAACAAGTTGATTTGTTAAAAAATGGGTTAGGTGAAAATAAAAAAATTATGGGTTTTCATTATAATACATCTGACAATGAAATAAATAATTTTTTAAAAAATAACCCAAATATTTTAGTTGTTTTATTTAGTAAAGGATGTGAAAAGGTTAACTCACTTCAAAATGTAGATAAGAAGAAAAATGTAATAATAATAGAACCTTACGCAGTAAAAGAAAAATCAATAAATTTTTATTTAAATTGTGGTGTACCTCTGTCAAATATATTTGTGGGTAAAAGTGCTGGTACAGGATCATCAATAACGGGTGCATCATCATCTAAATCACCATCACATTTCGAAGCACTTACAAGTGTTGGGAAAATGATATCTAATAAATTACATGAGGACGTTAGTAAGATTAGAGAAATGATGAATTTAGTTACTGAAAGTGCAGATGGTTGTAAATATGAAAATTGGTCGGATGGGGATGGAATAACAAAACCAAAAATAACTTATACATTAGGTGAAAGTGAATGTGAATTTATTTATGAAGGTCCCGAAACAGGTTTTTGTATAGATAGGGCGGTACCGAGCACAGGAGATACCATACATCAATTATCAAATATTACAGCAAAAAAAACTGGTGAATATTTAAAAAAATCATATAAAGAAGGTAAATTTTTGACTGCGTATTGTGAAGATATTGAAATGGAATATAAAGAAAAATATTTCAGAATAAAGATTCCATTATTATCAACAAAAAAAGACATCGCAACAACAAGTATTGATCATAGGGGTGGTATGAATCATACCTCTGATCCAAAGAAATTTTTTGCTGAATTAAAAGAAAAAATAGAAAACAATACTGATTTACAAATTATATCAGAAAAAGAAGATATCGTCGCAAGAAAAGACAAAAATAATTACATAGTCGAACATTGGATTGCTTGGCAGGATAATGTTTGGATGGAACAAAACCCACCAAAAAAAGTAGACCCCACACCAACACCTACTCCTACTCCTACTCCAACCCCAACACAAAATAATACTCAACCAAATACAACATCAAATACTCCTGAGAAAAAGCCCGAACCAATAGTACCAAAACCTCCTGTTACAACACAAGGACCAAAAAAAGTTTTACCAAAAACAAGTATCGATGTTGTCCCGATGGGTAAAGGAAAAAAGACAAGTATTGTTAAAAAAGAAGAATAATTAATGAAAGTTAAATTATTTCAAAGAAATAGAGAACCATATTTTTGGAGTGTGTCTGATTTAGATAAAATAGAAGATGGAGACATATATAAATTTTCAAACCTTCAAGAATATAATATTACATTTAATAATATAGAAATTATTGTTAATAAAAATCATAATGACAATTCTTTTATAGAAGACGGATTAAATGTTATTGTAACAGATGAGAGAATTTTTTTTGATGAGTTTTACACAAAATACACATCAAATTATAAATTTTTAATTTTAATCAAAACTATTGAAGATTATTGGTATGGGTACAAATGGGAACAAGATAAAATGATTAATTATGTTGAAGGGTGTGATCATATAAAAGTTATATGGGATGTTGCCCTTTCAAAACATAAAAACTTTTACTTTGAACCTAAAATACACATTCAGAACTATTATAATTTTGATTTTGCTTTTCCGGCAAATTTATTTTTATATGGTGAAGAGTTATACGAAAACACAAAAAATAAAAAAAGAATCGGATTTCATGTAAACAAAGTTGTTGATGATGTGAGAGATAGTTTTTGTAATATGTTATTTGATTTAAATAATGATAATTTATTTTTTACTGTTAACAAATCTCAGTACAATATTTCAAATAATAAAAGATATAATTATTTATCGAATGTTTTTGATTGTGAGGGGCAACATCACGGATTACCACAGAAAAAATATATTGATTATTTTATAAACCAAACAACAAAATCAGAGATTGAGTTTGTTTACGAAACTTCAACAACATGTAGTACACATTTACAGTATATTAAGTGGAACGAAAAAACAATAAAAAATCTATATCTTGGGAAACCTTTTGTTCATGTGGATCCTGTATCACATAAATTAATATATTATAATCAATTGAGTCCGTATAGATCTTTATATTCTGATAAATTATGGGAATCATATGAATCGTATGATGTTAATAAATTACTATTGAATAAGGATACTTTTTGGATTAATGACTTATACGATAATTTAACTTGGTTACTTGAAATGGATGAATTTGAATGGAATAATAGATTAGATGAATCAAAAAAAATTGCGAAGAAAAATAAAGAAAAGGTTTTTAATTTAATTTTTAATACATCTTTATTTTCTTATGTAGAAAATTATAATAATCTCTAATCTATTAAAGAATCTATTTTACTTCCTATTTCTTTATAAATTGGTTTATTTCCGTGAGGTTCAATGTTACCAATCGGAGGTTCAATCAAAATACCACCCAACTTTTTGTACTGTTCATAGTAATCTCTAACGTCTTTTTCTTTAATGTTTTTTAAACCACCCCAACCCCAACTTCCTTGAACAACGTAAATTTTTGATTTAGGAAATTTTTTGTTTAATTGTGAAAATAACTCATTAACATTATCATTTGCAAATTTACCAAAACCGCCGTTTGTACCAATACACAAAATCACATTTGACACGTTTGAATCTATGTTATAATTCTCTAATGCATTAATCAACCAAGAGACCGTTTTACCTCCCTCCCACAATGATGATTGACCGGGATTTGTTGAAACCCTACTGGCTTTATTTGTGTTCATATCAATAAAAGGTACTTGAGAGTCCCCTATGATGATATTTTTTACAACACTTACTTTATTTAATTTTTTTTTTAAATTAACATTACCACCACTTGCAAGTTCTTTTGCTTGATCCAAACTTGTAACACCAAATTTCTTTGCTTGATCTAAAAACCCTCCTTTAACAAAGTAGTTGGGGTTGGTTAATACCATTGTATTCCAACCATTTAATTTTGTGGTATAGTCCCATATTTTTTTTGTGTCCCAACCTAAAACATTATAAAGATATCCCCCAACATTACCACCTGTTCTATCCGCACCATGTGCACAGTGTATCAAAACATTTCCTTGAGATAATAAATCGTTTACTTTCTGTTGATTCTTATCACCCTTAGCATAAATTTGATAAAAAGCAATACCCATCTTTTCTGCTAATTTTTTTTCGGAGTCTATTGATGTACCAGAATCACTACTCGTATGTTTAGAATCACTACCGTCTCCGTTTAATCTTATTATGGTTTTTATATCATATTTCTCAATAACCTTTTCAAAAACATTAATCGGTAATTGTGCAGATCTGTAATTATTTTTACCGTCGGGTACAATATGAAAATTATACTGTTTAGTAATATTGACAGTTTTTTTATTTTGTTCTAAAATTTGAGATTGACCTAAAACTCTATTTTCACTCAAAATACCCAATAATTGTAAGGAAGTAATTACAATTTTCATATATGACTTCATAATTCTATAAATATAAACATTTATTAATCACTACGATATTTATATAAAAAACATATGGCTCGTTCAAAATACACATTCAAACCCCAAAGATCAAAAAAATCAGGGGTAAAGACACAAAAAAGAATTAATGATAATAATCAGATCTTAAAAAAGATTGCAAAAGAATTAAACGAAAGTTTAAAAAACAAATAAATGGAATTAGAATTTACCGCCAGATTTATTAAATTAAGGTCTAAAGTACGTAATCAGAGGTCCGTTAAAGATACTGATAAGGTAATTGAGGTTTTAAGAAATACCCCTAATATGTTTGAGTTACATAAAATTTTAGACTTAAAATATAGGGCCGTAGATGGGACATACAGAATTAGATACAGTAATAAACCTGAAATGAGAATAGTTTTTAATCAGAAAGAAGTAATAGTAACAAACGATTTTCAAAAAACAGACGAAAAAAAGTGGTCTTGGGATAACCCCCAAAGCCACGGAAAAAATGACAATAAAACAGAAAAACAAAATAAGAAACAAGTATTAGAATTACTTTGGATAGGTTCGAGAGAGGAATATGGAAAATTTTCGAATAATGCCATTACTGAAGAAACCGATAACAAATTCAATATCTCCATAACTGAAAAACAGTTAAACATATTAATGTTAGAAAATTTAGAAGATTTAGATGATGTTGAAATGGATGATGTTGAAAATGAATTAAATTTTACTCCAGAAAAATTTGGTAAAATGGTAAGATCGGTGGGAATCGTACACCCTGATATAGCAATAGCACAATCATTATTAGAAACAGGACATTTTAAAAGTAAAATTTTTAATGACAATAATAATTTATTTGGGATGAAGAATCCATCAAAAAGAAACACACTTTCAAAAGGAACTAAAAATGGTCACGCTTACTATGATAGTTGGCAAGATTCGGTCAAAGATTATAAACTTTGGCAAAGTTCGATGAAATTTGACCAATATTCAAGAGACCAATATTTTAGTAAGTTGGATACAATTTATTGTCCTCCTCCCGATTGTCTGAGTAAGGAATATTCAAGAAACGTAAAATCATTATTACCCAAAGCCAATGATATTTTAGGTCAAAAATATATTATAAAAAAAATAAAGTCTACAAAACCACCGGTTAAAAAAATAATAAAAAACCCAAAGAAATTGAATGAACATTCATATATGGGGAAATATGAAGGAGACAAAATTACGGTTGGTGAATTTAGTAAAAGAAAAATGCCAAGACCTGTGGTGAAAAATGTATTAAGAGCAATTTCTAATGTTTTACAATCAGACGTAAAACAATCTAAATTGAAAAATGGTGAATATGATGATGTGGAAATAAGGTTATTTGGTCAGTTGTTGTCCTTTTTAAATGGAACTTATTAAAATATTTGATATTTATAAATAAAAAACTATGGAAGAAACATTTAAAGTTTGTTTAGCTGGTACAAGTACCCCTGTTGAAGGTACAAACCCTAATATGACAGAACAAGAGGCTATGGATTGGTTAATGGAAAACCAAGTATATTTTGAGGAGGGTGACCCAGATAGACCATCAAACGACGGTAGTAAATACGTTAAGTTAGCGAGCGATATGGAGTAATGTGTTTTAAATAATCCTCTATACCGTTTTCTAAATTATACTTAGGACTCCACCCAAACATAAATTTATTAACATTTGCTTTAGTGTGAAACTGATATCCCTTTGGTATATCAGTTTCTTCATAATAGGAGTAATCGTTAATTTTTAAACAATTAACTATGTCCTCAAAACTTCTTTCTATACCTGTGCCAACGTCGTAGTAATTTGATTTTAATTTATCATAATTTTCATACGCATATAGATTGGCATTAACTATGTCTTTGACATATACAAAGTCTCTTTTAGGGTTCTTAGGAAATAATTTAATTTCTTCTGATTTTTTTTGTTTTTCAATTATTTGAAAAATCATTGACGCCATTTTACCTTTATGTTCCTCGCCAGGTCCATATACGTTAAAGTATCTTAAACCAATACCTCCGTTTGATATCACATATTGTTCAGCAACATACTTACTCCAACCATATAAATTTGATGGGTTCATCCCGTCTGTACCATACGATGCCGCCGATGATGAATAAATTAATGGTATATTAAATTGTTTTGAATAATCTGTTAAAATTTTTGTTGATTCAAAATTTCTTAACATCATGTAATTCACATCTTGTTCTAAAGTGTCAGAACATGCTCCAACATGAAAAATCACATTTGGTTGGGTGATTAATAAATCTTCATTTAGTTTATATTTCCAATCTATATCTTTATAAAAACTTTCATTCAATTCATATAAAACATCTTTAGATGACAAAGATTGTTTTAGATTTTTACCAATAAATCCATTTGATCCTGTTAATAATATTCTTTTCATGGTGTTGATACTCCCCTTTTTGATACTACTATTGAAGCCATTTGATTTGCAAAAACTAATGACTCTTTTATATTTTTTGTTTCATAATATTTTAATATAAATGCTGATGTAAAAGTATCACCCGCACCACTTACGTCTATTGTTTCTTTTGGTGATGGAGATTCAAATATTTCATCATTAAACATACATCCTTTTGATCCAAGTGTAACAATAATATTAGATTTATCTGATAGGTGTATGTTTTGTTTATATTCTGATTCATTCATCTTAACAAATGTATATGAATGAATAATATCTTCAGACAATTTCTTTTTCGAATCTAAAATAGATAGTTTGGATAGTTTACCGATTTCAAGTAAATCGTTTTCATTTAAAAAACCTTTATTGTAATCACTTACAATGACAACATTAGAATTGTGTATTGCATTTGATAACGATATATTCCTGTAAAACTCATCTGATTTATCATTTTCATCTACTCTAATAAACATGTGATTAGATTTATGATCCACATATCTCGTTTTCTTTATTTCATTTTTTTGATGGATATTAAAAATCCTTGACGAAGGTGATAATGATTTTACATTTTGAACTACATTACCGGCCATACCTGGATTTGTAACGATTTCAATTGGATTTAAAACTGGTACAGGTGCCTCAGGACTTAATCTATTTGTTTCACAATAAATAAAAGTATCTGTACAGTACTCACCTATTACTGTTATGGTCATGTAATAATATCTTAGTTGTTGATTTATTTTTTATTTTATTGAAAAATATCACCCTTTCTACCAAATGGACACCAATAATTTCATGATATGTATAATCATCACCGATTACCATTATATCTGAATCCCATTCTTTAATACATGTTTCTAATTCTTGGTTAGAACCAAAACTAACAACACTATCAACATATTTTATTGATTCCATAAATTTGATTCTATCCTCTAAATTATTAACAGGTCTTTTAGGTCCCTTTTTTTCTTTTATCCTCTCGTCAGTATCTAAACCTACCCTTACCGTACCAAAAGTTGATGCATACTCTAAAAGTTTAATATGTCCAACGTGCATCACATCAAACGTTCCATTAACCCAAACTTTCATTTTTGTGAATCCCCCTTCCATACTCTATAAGAATCACTATCAAAATGTTGTGTTGATACTTCAAAAACTTCACCGTCCGATAATGCCTCTAACTGATGTGGTTGACCAGGTAATTGTCTTACAGTATCACCGATTTTCAAAGTTTTTTCATGGACTTCAGCTGTTTCGGTATCAATCCACCTATAAATGAAAACACCTTCGTTTACATACCAAGTTTCATCTTTTATCATGTGATAATGCATTGAAAATTTGGCACCTTGTTTGAAACGTAATATTTTACCACAATATAACTCATGATTACAAATGATTACCTCACTACCCCAACCTTTGGGTATGGTACATTCGGGACATTGATAAACATTTATAATTTCGGGTTTAATCATATCAAAAATATAGGTAAAATTTATTAATAAGTCAATTGATATATTTATAGATATGAATTTTACTTTATTGTTAGAGGAACTTTTGACCGAATTATCAGGTGAAGAAATATATAAAAAGTATTATAGTAATATACCATATGACGATTTTACAAATTTAATATCTGCAGATCCACAAACAGTAGTTGATGGAAATAGTGGTAAAATCCAGAAAATGGGTAAGTATTCAAAGTTACTTGTTGGGTTATATCAAAAAGGTGGTTTACAAATTGAGGACTTAGAGAAGGCTAAAGAATATCTTGAGTATGTTTACCAACACAAAATACCTTTAGATTTGGGTAAGATTAAAGAACTTGGTGATTTATATAATGTTGTTAAAGACTATATAGCAAAAGACACAAAGAGTCTTGACGAAATACTAAAAATACTTTCGAAAGACGAATTTAGAGTTTTACATAACGGAAAAAATTGGTACATATTTCAACCATTGACAGAAAAGGCATCTTGTTATTTGGGTGTTAATACTGAGTGGTGCACAACTTGGGGTCCTTACTCTTTAAATAAAAAACATAAGGATAGAGGTAATATGTTTAGTAGATATTCACCACAAGGACCTTTGTTTATTATTATCGATAAAAAAAATCCTGATCACAAATACCAGTTTCATTTTGAATCCAATCAATACATGGATAGAGATGACAGAAGAATTGATGCTTCTGAATTCATAACAAAATCTGAAAATAGAGAAATCTTTAATTATTTTTTCCCATCGTTCACAAAAGATGTTAATGGTGATGGAATTAAATTAGAACTTAAAAGACTCGACATATTACCAAACGAACTTGGTTTACAGTTATTTGAAAAATCAATTGGTAAAGTAAATAATAAATTAGTGAATGGTATAATATCTAATGACGAAGATACTGTATCAAAATTATTAGGTGATGTGAACGTATCTTTTAGTGGTGGTATGATTGATATAAATGTTGAGGTTCTAATTGATGATTTAGAACAACTTGAACAAAATATTGGTTGGTATGAGTATGAGGCAAACAATGGATGGCAATTTGTATACGATGATATGAGAGATAGAGATATTGATGAATATGAGGAAGAAAGATTACAAGAATTTTTAAAACCTTACTATGAAGAAAATAAAGACGAATTTTCTCGAAACTTTTCTATAAAAGATTTCGATACTTTTTTAAGTAATTTCTTTAAAACATTTAGAGAAAAAGATGATGTACAAGACGCCTTTTGGTCTGATATTGCTGATTTGTCATATGCAAGTTATGAGGAAGGTAATGAATTAATGGTTGATGAGATAAAAAAAGATATTAGTATTAGTTCAGAATATGGTGGTGGTTATGAAGTTAGTTTAAACATTGTTAAGTTTGTTCAATTTATATTGAAAAAAGGATATGAAGAGATACTTGAAGAGGATATGTTGAATGAGATGTTAAGTGATTTTGTTGACTACTGTGGTCATGGTGGTGAGTTCGAGAGAATTTATGATTATAATATAGTCTACCCAAAATATGGTGAACGAAATCAGTTGACAAAAGAAACTGATAAATTTTTTGATTATATTTTAGAAGACGTTCAACGAAGTGAAGGTTGTATGAAACTGAGACAAACACTAAATGAAATTATTCAAAAATACTTTAACAACTATAGTAAGGTATATGAAAATGAATTTATAAAAGTAAAATTACAATCCACCGAAATTAATTGTGATAAAGGAACTGTAAAAGTTCAATATAACCGTAAATCTGATGGTGAAAATATTGCTGGTGGAGTATCTGAAGTTAAAGTTGAAAACTTAGTGTCACTTTTAATTAATTACAAATTATTTGAATCGTATATTAGATACAAAAAACTAATTAAATAGTTTATATTCATTTCATGAAATTAATTTTTGGATTTGACTTGATGTCATATAATGGACCCATTCCTAATTGTTTACCTGCTAAATTTTTAGAAACAATATATGAAGGGGGTGAATTTTATATAAATAAATCTCGAGATTATTTTTTAGAAAAATGGAAATGTGATATACCTCTTTTTATAAATCACGATTATGATTCTTTTATAATTAAAAAATCAGTTTATGAAATTTTAGAAGATAAAAAAAATGGTAAGATATACACTTGGTTTTATTTGGTGGAACCACACTCAGGTTTAGATCTATTTTTTGGAAATCATCCTATACATAATGAATTTTTATTAAATAGAATACCGAGTATCGTGATAGATGAAATAAAAAATGGTAATTGTAAATTACTTATTAATTATACTGTTGATGGAGGTGCCAATATAAATGAAAAGAATTTTACAAAGATTTTTAATTATACAAGAGAAAATAATTTGAAAGATGAAAATGTCTATTTAATTTTTTCCGATTTCGAACTAAAAAACAATATAAAAAAATTAGGATTTAATTATAATATATTTGACTATAATTTTTATTTATTTTTAAAATCTCATGAATTTAATAAATTAATAAGTTTAGATAATAACATAAATGCCGTACAGTCTGAACAAGAATTTTTAGAAAATATTGATAAACCAAAAAAAGATTTTTTGTTACTAACAAGACATTGGAAAAAACATAGAATTTTCTTATTAAATAAATTACATAGACTGGGGTTGGAAAATAATTTAGTTTCTTGGGAAAAATCATATTATAATGAAAAAATAATTGAGGATCTATTGAAAAATGATCCTAATTATGAATTTGCAAAAATTCTTAAAGAAAAATCAAACTATGTTGATGTTGATGATTTAATTAATGTTATGGGTATAAATAACGAAAATAAAAAAATTTACACAGATACCTTTTTAAGTATTGTTGCCGAAACCATATTTTATAAAGAGGATTTAAATTTTCCATCTGGTTATCTAAGTGAAAAAATTTGGAAACCTATCGGACATCTTCAACCGTTTATATTAGCGGGTCCTGCAAATTCTTTGAAGTATATTAAGGAAAGATATGGGTTTAAAACATTTCATCCATTAATTGATGAGACATATGATTTAGAATATGATGATGATTTAAGATTACGTATGATTGAAAATGAAATGGAAAAATTTTCAAAAAAAAGTCTAAATGATAAAATTGAATTTATGAAACAAACAAAAGACATTTGTTTGTTTAACAGAAATTTATTTTTAAACTATGGTGTCATAAATGGACACAACCATGAAATACGAAAAATTTATAAGTTTTTACACGGTGAAAATTGCTCTACTATTTAGAAACTCTATTAATTTTTCAGAAAATTTTTTATAACCAAAATATCCGGGATGTGTGTCATCAGAAAATCCATTTAACTCATCTTTAATTGTTAATTTATTTTTATGACAAAAATGGCTTGAGTTATGGATATTCTCATCTATGATTACTTTATGTTTTTTATCTAACTCATTATACAAAAAAAATGGTTCTTTTAATGTAAACGTATCAAACATATAATAGAAAGGAACCTCAATTTTTTCAAGAAATAAAAATAACCCAATCAATTCGTATTTTATTTTTTCTGTATAAACAATAGGATCATGAAAATCGTCTAAGTAATTTTTTAAATTATTTTCTAATTTACCTTTAAATTTTTCGTTTTCATATTTACTAAAATTAGGAGAATATGAATGCACAATTGATAAATCACTTAGTGAACCATCATCTCTTCCGTCATACCTAACATTAACTATAATATGATCATGTATTTCTTTACAATACATGTCAATTCTATGAATAGGATCGGTAATCTCGAATAAGAATAATGTTTTTTTCGCCTCTTCGATCCCTATTTTTTTTATAAAATTATATGTTTCTCTAATCAATCTTGGTGACCCTGATCCACATTCTGCTTTGTGTATTAATTTAAGATCATAATAATCTGAAACGTATTTTGCGTATGTAACATTTTTTTCATTTTCCCATTCGACGTTATATAATTTTTTATATTCGTCTTTTATATGTCTGTCATATAAACCTCCACCGGCACTCAGCGAAGAACCATTACAATAAAGGTTTTTGATTTTTTCCATACATTTTTTCTAATTCTTTTAATATATCATTATATAAATCAAGATGACCAATTTCACTATAATGTAAATCATCCACTTTTCCATTTGTTTCTTCTGTTATTGAGTTATAATTTTTATATGGTATGAACTTTTTATAACATTCTTTTTTAAAATTAGTAGTATTCAGATGTTTACTTCTTATATTTTTAGACATAAACTCTCTGTGATTGTGTGCCAAATTGGTGTTAATTATTGTCACTTTTTTATTATTATCTAAAATTTTCAATATCTCATCATAATTCAAATTTCGTGAAAAATCTATAATTGTGTCAGATGTTTTTCTAATTATTTCTTTCAATTCATCATCAACATTATCCCAATTCCCAACATCTATACAATTTCTATTATCATTAATCATCTCATCATTCCATAAATCATCTTGATAAATGTTTTTTGGATCTACCCATGTCCAATGTAAAATTTTAACTTTCGGTAATAATTTTTCAATAATAGTAATAAAGTTCATAATTTCTTTCCACCAAATTGAATTTGTTATTCTATTTTTACCGATCTGCTCTGTTGCCAATTTACTAACATATTTGTTTTGGGGTGGGTGTAAACTGAAAGGTGTTATATCGATAAAATGATTAACATCGTCGGCAATTCTAAATCTACTTTCTGATGTCCAATTAAAAATGACAATATCTTTTTCGTTTATTGACTCTACCATTTCCATGAACGTATCAAATATTTTATAATTTGAACACCCACCTTTTCCTTGATTGATACATTCTAAATCTAAATGTTCAGATAATAAATCTACATAATTTTTTGGTGTGTATTTTTTATAGTTTTTATACTTGGTAGACCAATCATTATTTGTTTTAAAATGATCGGTGAATGTTTGTGTAAACGAATCACCAAAAGCAAATAATTTTGGTTTTAATTTATTTGTAATAAATTCAATTAATTTTTCACCATACAACTTATTTCCAAAATAACCAGGATGGATATCACTTGTATAATTATTAAGTTCTTCTTTTATTGTTAAATTGTTTTCACCACAAAAATCATTTATTGATCTTTTAGAGTCAATAAGAATTTTTTTATTTTTAAGTTTATTATAGAATAAATTATTATAAATTTCTAAGTTAAATTGGTCAAACGCATAAAAATAAGAAATGTTATTTTCTTCTAAGAAACTAAATAACCCAATAATTTCCCCTTTCATTTTTTCCATATAGGAAATTGGATTATGAAATTTTTCTAAATGATTTTTGATTTCTTCTGTATTTTCACCCTTAAAAAAATCTTGACTATAATATTTTCCATCTGATGTTATCACATCTTGAACTTGTATTGATGTTATCTTATTTTCGTCACCGTCATAACTTACGTTTACGGTTACGTAGTCCTTAATTTTATCAAAATATAGGTCAATTCTAAATGTTGGATTTTGTATTTCAAAAATAAAAAGTGTTTTTTTTGCTTTTTTTATCCCTACTTTTTGAATATAATCATATGTTTTTCTAATCAATCTTGGGACACCTGAACCACTTTTTGCATCATTTATAAAATCACAACCGAAGTAATCGGCCACATATTTTCCATATGTTATTTCTTTTTCATCTTTATAATGAACATTATGTATCTCTTTATATTTTTGAACGATGTCTCCTTGTCCAAGACCTCCGCCTGCAGTTAAGGATGACCCATTTACGTAAATTGTATCAAATTCAAACCAAATCATACTTCAAAATATAATCAAAATATTTATAATAAAAAACAATTAGTGAAAATTTTAATTACAGAAAAACAGTCAAAATTATTAAAGTCGGATTGGGAGGTTATAAAGGGTAAACTATGTAAAAGTTTCAAATTCAAAACCTATAAGGAAGTTTTAGATTTCGTAAACAAGGTAGGTGATATTGCGGAGAAACAAAATCATCATCCTGATATGATCGTAAAGTTCGATGAGGTTATTATTACAATGTTTGATCATGAAGCAAATGAAATTTCGGATAAATGCTATGAGTTTACAAATGCAGTAGATGAAATGATGATGAATCAAGAGGAGATTGATGAAAGGAGTAGAAGTTTTGCTTTTACAAGAAGAAAAAGATTATTTAGTAAACCTGAAATGATGTCAAATCCATTGAGATATAAAGAACATGATAAAAAAATAAAAGGTATATGACATTAGGTGATATCTGTATGTTCAAAACCAAATTTCCCGAAGCGGATTTTTGGTTACAAAGAAAGGGGTCTGAAAAAACGGTCGGTACTCCAACTAAAGAATTTTCTGAAGAGAATATCGGAATAAAAGTTATGGATGAATATGTCGACAAAGTAGATTCAAACTATCTTTATTATTATTTTCAATACTTACACCAAAGAGGTGTTTTTGCTCCGATATCACATGGTACATTAAAATTAAAAAACATTACCATATCCGATATTAAATCTATTCCAATATCTTTTAAATAAAAAAAAGGAAGTTTAAACTTCCTTTTTTTATGACCTTGTGATTAGTTTATTATTAGAATTTTGTTCCGCAATGTGGACAGAACTTATAGTTATCTTTTTTACGTTTTGACCCACATTCAGTACAATAGACGACCAAATCTTCTCTAACTAATGGTTTAGTTGATTGTGGTTTAATTTTCCACCAATTGGTTTTAACGGGAAAACTATAAAATGATGAATTATCATATGTGAAAACCTGATCAGAATCTGACCCCTTTTCAACTCTACCGGTTTCAACGTGTCTTAATGGACTTGTGACCTTTTTATCATAAAACGCGTTACCACTTGTTAAAGTAAAATTGTTATTGTAATATGTGTTTGTTGATGTGGTTGTAAACACATTACCATAATGTGGGGTACCCGTATTAGTTGTCCAAGTCGAGTATGGGTTATTAATTGTTAATGTACCCGAATTACTATAGTGTGGTGTATTTGATGTTGGTAACATTTCATTATAAAATTTTACATATACATCACCATTCTTAGCAATAGCCTCTTGTACTTCTTGATTATTACCATTTACAACATATGTTTCAAACAAAAACTTCTTTGCTTCATCGAGATACCTTTCGAGAAAAACACGTTCACCAGGACGAAGTATTATACCATTACCAATGGAATTACCGTTCATCTCGATTTTTGCTAAAACTTTATTTTGTGTGGGGTTGTAAAGTTCGATTTCGAACTCATCACCGTTATTAAGATATACGGTGTCAATGTGCTGTTTTAATCTTTGTTTACCCTTAGTAATAAAAGATTGTGGTACAGCAAGACCAATCGTGTTGATTGAAATTCTTCTGTTCATTTCCTTATATTTTTTTGTATTTGAACCCGAATTTGTTGGTATCGATTCCAACTCAAATGCCTCAAGGACACTTCCGATTCAACCACAAGGTCTATTAATAATTATAGTGGAATTTTAAAAAAAGAAAAGAGTATTTATTGTTATAAACAAAAACAAAACACTTTATTATGTTACTAAAATTAGGATCTGAAGGAGAAGATGTAAAAAAACTCCAAACTAAATTGGGAGTAGATCCCATAGGTAAATTTGGACCAAAAACAGATGTTGCAGTAAAAGCGTGGCAATCTGCAAATGGGTTAACACCTGACGGTATTGTGGGACCAAGTACTTGGGCAAAATTGATGGGTGAAGGTGTGATATCATCACCACAAGTAATTACAGAACCAGCACCTGTTGCAAGTGTAGGTGGACTTAAATTAGAAAAACTAAAAGGTCACATACCCGACGCCGTTATTGCAATGATTCCTGACACCGCAGCAAAATTTCAAATTAACAGTCCATTGAGATTGGCACATTTTTTGGCACAATGTGGACATGAGAGTGGTGGATTTAAGGTTACATCTGAAAATCTAAATTATTCTGCTAAAGGTCTTATGGGGATTTTTAAAAAATACTTTCCAACCCAACAATTGGCCGAATCATATCAAAGACAACCACAAAAAATTGCAAATAAAGTATATGCAAATCGTATGTTGAATGGTGATGAAAATAGTGGTGATGGTTTTAAGTTTCGTGGTCGTGGGTATATTCAATTAACGGGTAAAGATAACTATACTCAATTTGGTAAGGCAATAGGTGAGGATATTGCATCGAACCCTGATATTGTTAGTGGTAAATATGCATTATTATCTGCTGCTTGGTTTTGGTCTAAAAATGGACTTAATAAATTGGCAGATGGTGGATCAACTGACGCAGTTGTGACTTCAATAACAAAAAGAGTTAATGGAGGAACAATAGGGTTAGCAGATAGAATTAAACACTTTAAAGAATATTATCATTTATTAGCATAAAAAAAAGGGAGTTTATACTCCCTTTTTTATTTCTTTTATATCTACATCACCTTCAGGGTCAAATTTATCCAAAGTACTAAAACTATCGTCTTCACTTGGTCTTAATCTTTCTTTTAATTTTTCAAATGCCTTATAACTTAAAAAGTGTCCATATACCACCTCACCTTCATATTTGGTTGAATAAATACAATAGAATGTTTGGTCTGTTATATTACCACCGATAGTATACGTTTCAACAATGTAACTTTTTTCTTCATCATCTAACCAAACTGAAGTATCGTGTAATTCATAATTTGGATCATAAACTGTACCGTCATATTTTAAGAATGAACCATACATACCATGAAATATACCAAATTTGTGACTAACTAAACTTTTATATAATTTGATATTCTTATTGTCAATATTATGTCTACCTATTTTGAATTCTCTACTAAGGGCGGTATCAAAAAGATGGGAAACACCTGGTAATTCAACTTGAAGTAACCTATCATTTAACATTTTCCATTGATTACCTACTTTTTGTACTTCTTTTATAAAATCAAAATTTTGAAATTTATCAACGGCATCATTTTTTTGTGTGTTTAAGATATAAATGTTTCTTAATCCTTCATCCAGTGATCTCCATGATTCGGGTTTGTGAATTGTGTTACCAATTCTACTCAAATATGCCTTCTTTATTTTTCTTTCTTGTCTTTTGAATTCGAATGGACTATTTTCATCTTCTGTTAATCTATTTAAGACGCTTCTATCCTCTTGTTCTAAATCCGCCTGATATTGTACAAAGTTAAATGTGTCTTTGTATTCTGCTAATTGTGGATATATCCTAATCACTTCTTCCCAAGTCATAGGATCATCACCAACATTTAAAAAAGACGTTACTCTATAACCTCTTCTATCGTCAGTAACAACTTGTAAAGCACCTAAATAATGACGTAAATTAATATCATCACGAAGCTTATTATATGTCAAACCATCTGCCTTTAATTCTTCTATGGTTTTTCCATTTAATTTACTTTCATCTATAACAAAATAAAAGGTTCTTTGGGGTCGGTAACTACCCCACAAATTACTTCTTGAATCTGAAGAATTTCTACCTGTTACACACCATTGTGCTCCACCAAATAATTCTGCACAATATTGTTGATAATAACCATATTTCATTGATTCTTTTTGATCGGGAACAAAATATACTCTAAACCCGTCTTGATTGATTATTGTGTTATTATCACTATACCAAAGGTTTTTTGACGCCTCTAATCTTTCGGGTGTGGATTTTCTATCTTTACCCGCAAAAACCTCATCGTCTCTAATTACAAAATCATCATCTTTATATTCACTTAATAATGACGTAATTTGTTTATATGTATATTTTGTAATGTCCGGTAACCATTCTGGTTCAAATTTACTAAATCCGTGTTTTCCGTCATATCTCGATAAAAAAGAAAGAACAGGTGCGTTTTTTGCAGAAAGTCCCCCTTTTTTTGGAACAAACTCATCGTATACAATCTCCTCGACTTTATTGATGTCTAAATCGGGATTTTCAGAACGCCATTTTTCTAATAAACTGTTTAATAACTGTTTATTACGAGTGGCTTCACTTAATTGCATAGGGAAAAAATCTTGAAACTTCATAATTTATAAATATTATGAAATTTTGATTTTATTATCAATATCTGAAAATTTACTCAGATATCACGTTTTCATTTTTTACATAAGTTTTCTTCAAGTTTTGTAATTCATCTATTATAGAATTACACATCTTTTCAATCAATAAAATTTTCATAAGGTTATCGGCATTTACTGTGTCAGTATCGTTTGTGTAATTACTTAATAATACTTTTTTCATAAGACTATCACTTTCTTCTTTAGCAACCCGTTCTTTTTTTCTTTGGAAGTATTTTTTAGAATTCTTTTTGGTACAATCTATACAATAGTTACTATGACCATCCAATACAAGTTTATTCTTGTAAAAACTGTCTAATGTCTTTTCATCTTTACAACCTGAACATTTCTTTTTCTTCTGATCTTGCATAGTTAAAAGTTTATTTTAAGATGCAAATTTATGTATATTATGTGATATTAAAAAAATATTTATAAAATATTGTGTATAACTAAATTAATATTATATTTTTATGGGTTTTATTTGTAAAATGGGATATTATTCAATTAGTTCTAAGAAAACTAAGACAGGGGTGATTTATGAAGTTGATAGTGGAAAAACGATCTACATTAAAAATTTAAAAAAGTACATTATTAACCCATATAGAGACATAAAAGAATTTAAATCTTTAGAAAGTGCAAAAGATTACGTCAGTAAAAAATTGTTTAACAAATCGGTTCAAAAAACTAAACAATTAGAAAATATCCCCAAATCATTATATCTTGTCTTATTAAAGGAAGAGAGTACGAATATTACATTCGTTAAGGTTGGGATTACCTCAAAACGTTTTTTAATAAGACGTTTCAGTAAAAATTACGGATATAAAGGTTATACAATTGAAAGTATTTTAAGAAGAATAGATACACCAGATGCGGAAAGATTAGAGGAAGAAATTAAAGAAAAACTGAATAAAAAAAGGTCGGTAAAAAAATACCGACCAATTTTAGAATCATTTTCAGGATATTCTGAGTGTTTTGATTTTTTATGTTTAAATGATATTGTAAAAATATTTGATTCTGTTGTTAACAAATCTTAATATCCACTACCCGGTCCAATACCTAACATTCTATTAAACCAATCCGCAGCTTTATCATATATTGGTTTGTTTTTGTTTATATAATCCTGCCATATTTTTTTATCCTCTTTTGGCATCATGTCTTTACAGTCCATCATATGACCTGTTTCCTCACATCTTATAGATTTTTGATAAATTTTAATTCTTTCTGTTAAATCTAAACCCTTAATTCCCTTTTTATCTAAAAATTCCTTAGTGGCATCATTAATTGCAACTTTTTGATCAAAACTCATTGTACCAGGTTGTTCGTTTAAAACGCTATTTACAATTTTTTTAATCTGACTTTCTGTAAAAATATATTTTTTCATATTACTTAATTATTCTTTTCTTTTTATGTAATTCTTCGTTTTCCTTAGTTAAAAATTCAACTTTAACACTAAGTGCCGCAACTTCTTTAGTTAAATCTAAAACCATTTTTCTTAAATCATCTTTTTCTCTCGACGATTCAACTAATAACGCCTCTAATTTGGAGATCCTATCTTTACAATCATGTCTGATAAAATCCTCATCTCTTTCTTTATGTATGGCTCTTTTTTCATAAAACCTAAATGCCGCTGCGGAACCTAATACTGACACAACTGCAATTAAAACTGAATATACGTTTTCCATATTTTTATAAATATCTTATTATAAAATAAAAAATTTTTAATTTTTTTTAATTTAACAATACCAAGATCACAAAAAATATTGATACTGACAAATAGACATCACGTTTTCCTACCTTTTTTGGATTCAAATTCTTATTTATTTGTGTGTGTGAAATTTTACGAAAATTAAAGTGACTCTTCTTATCGTGACACTTTTTTCGTATATTTTACATACAATAAACTTTATAAACAAAAACAGAATGAAAAAAACGATTCAGTTATTGTTGCTATTTTTAGCAATGGGTTTTTCGGGGTTTACTCAAATTACAACCTCGACGATTTCGGGTATCGTTAAAACCGGAAAAGGAGAAGTCCTATCAGGTGCGTCGATTCATGCGACACATGAACCTACAGGTACACAGTACAAGACTGTAACTAATAAAGGTGGTGTTTTCGTAATTCCAGCAACAAGACCTGGTGGACCATACACTATCCACGCATCATTTGTTGGTTACAAAAAAGGAGAACTAAAAGATGTTAACACATCTTTAGGTTTGACCGAGAATGTTGAATTTGTCCTTATTGAAGACGGTGTGGTTTTAAAAGACGTAGTTGTCACAGGAAACCGTACAGGAATCTTTTCAAAAGAGAAAACAGGTGCAGCTCAACAATTTGGACGTAGAGAATTAACATCCATTCCAATTACAGGTGCAAGAACTATTGATGGAATTACAAAGTATAATCCATTTGGTAGTGGTAATTCGTTCGGTGCACAGGATTCTCGTATGAACAATTTCACAATTGATGGGTCTCAATTTAATAATAACTTCGGTTTAGGTTCATCTGCACAAGCTGGTGGAAGAACAGGGGCTTCCGCAATATCGTTAGACGCGATTGACCAATTACAGGTGAACGTGGCACCATTTGACATTCGTCAGAGTGGATTTACAGGTGCAGGTATTAACGCGGTAACTCGCTCTGGTACCAACGAAATTGAAGGTTCTTTATATCAAACACAGAGAAACAATAGTTCTCGTTATGTGGGTGATAATGCAAGAGGTGTTACTGTAACCGCATCTAAATTTGATGAAAAGGTACAAGGTTTTAGATTGGGTGCACCTATTATCAAAAACAAATTATTCATTTTTGGTAACTATGAAAGTATCGTAAGAACAGAGCCAGGTACTACTTGGATTTCAGAAGGTTCTCCACTTACAGGTAATCAAGTGAGTCGTGTTAAGTATTCTGACATGCAGACTCTTTCAAACTTCATGAAAGAAAAATTTGGATATGAAACAGGTCCTTGGGAAGGATATTCAAATGAAAACTCATCAAAGAAATTCTTGATTAGAACTGATTGGAATATCAACGACAAACATAAATTAAGTGCTCGTTATGTAAACCATAATTCATCGGCTGAAATTAACATTTCAAATTCCCAATCAGCAGGTGCAGGTAATAGAACCACTCAATATAACGCAATGTCATTCAAGAATAGTGGTTATATTATTATGGATAATACTCGTTCAGGTGTATTAGAACTTAACTCTAAATTTTCAAATACACTTCACAACAATTTGATTGTTTCATATGACAAACAAATTGAAGACAGAGCATATATGAGTTCAATGTTTCCAACTATTGATATTAGAGAGGGTGCGCCAACTTACACTTCAGTAGGTTTTGATCCATTTACACCTGGTAATAAATTAGATTATTGGACATTCAATGTAACCAATAACGTTACAAAGTACATGGAAAAACACACTTTGGTTGGTGGTTTCAATTTCCAAAAATATCAATCTAACAATTTATTCTATCCTGCTTCTAATGGAGTTTATATTTTCAATAGTTTAGCGGATTTTTATACCGCGGCAAATCAATCTTTATCAAATGGTGGTAGACCATCTACATTTGCTCCCGCAAGATTTCAACTTCGTTATTCTGCACTTCCTGGTGCGGTTGAACCGATGCAAGTGTTAAAAACAAATCGTTTGGATTTGTATGTTCAGGATGAATACAAAGCATCTAAAAATCTTAATTTGACTTTTGGTTTAAGAACAAACATTATTTCATTTGAAAACACGGCATTAGAAAATAAGGTAATTACATCGATGACATTTGCTGATGGTGAAAAATGGAATACAGGTGTGATGCCTAAAACACAATTGTTATTCGAACCTCGTTTCGGATTTAACTATGATGTAAAGGGTGAGAAGAAAACACAAATCAGAGGTGGTACTGGTATCTTCACCGGTAGACCTCCATATGTGTTCCTTTCCAACCAAATTGGAAACAATGGTGTATTAACAGGATTTATCGATGTATCAGGAACAGCAGCAGCTAACTATGGTTTCACCGCAAATCCAAATCAATATTTTATTCCTTCAACTCCGACACTTCCATCAACATTTGACTTGGCATTAACCGATCCTAATTACAAAATGCCACAGGTTTGGAAAAACAATTTTGCTGTTGATCAAAAGTTACCTTGGTTAGGTTTAGTTGCGAGTGTTGAATTACTTTACAACAAAACAATCAACGCGGTTCATTATTATAATACTAACTTAGATAAACCAGTTGGTAACTTATTAGGGGTAGATAGTAGACCTTTATATGCTAACACAGATGCCGGTGTAAGAGTAAATGATAACGTTTCTATGGCGGCAGTTCTAACAAATAGAAATGGTGCATTCAATCGTTCGGCAACTTTCAAATTAGAAAAGCCAGTTTCCAAAGGTCTTTGGGGTTATATGGCTTGGACTACGTCAAATGCACAAGATTTCATGGATGCCGGTTCAATTGCATCAGGCTCTTGGCAGTCAGCCGTATCAGTATTTGGTAACAATACATTAAACCTATCAACATCTTCTAATTTGGTTAGAAATCGTATCGTTGGTTTATTAGGTTATAGAAAAGAATATGGTAAGAAATATGGTGGAGCAACAACAATCACATTAGGATACGTAGGTGCACAAAACAATCCGTTCTCTTACATTGTGGCAGGAGATTTAAATGGTGATAGAGTATCAAACAATGACTTGGTATTTGTACCAAAAAGTGGTTCAGATATTCGTTTTTCACCTTTAACAGTGGGAACAAGAGTTTATAGTGAAACAGAACAACAAGCGGCATTTGAATCATTTATCACTCAAGATCCATATCTTTCAACTCGTAGAGGTCAGTATGCTGAAAGAAACGCTTTGTCACTTCCTTTCTTACATAGATTTGATCTTTCAGTTGCACAAGATTTATTTGTAAAGATTGGTGGAAAGAGAAATGCTTTTCAAATCAGAGCAGATATCTTAAACTTTGGTAATATGTTAAATAATAAATGGGGTGTATCTCAAAGAGCAGGCGCACCACAATTATTGAACTTTGTAAGTAGAGACGCTAACAATGTCCCAACATATCGTTTAGCAACTCAAAGAGATGCTGCGGGTGTTACATACTTAGCAAAAGATACATACATGTACAATTCATCTGTATTTGACGTATGGACAGCACAGTTAGGTATTCGTTATACATTTGGTAGATAAAATCTACAAATATTTTAAAAAGGGAGATACTAAATCTCCCTTTTTTTATGTATATTAATCAACGATGGATAGTTTAATAATTAATTTTTTTGGTGGTCCTGGAATTGGTAAGTCAACACAATCCTCTGGACTTTATACAATAATGAAAAAACATCATTTTGATGTTGAGTTGACATATGAATTTCCGAAAATAGTTGCATGGGAAGAAAATCATTCAGCAATTAAAGATCAGTTTTATATTACTGCGAACCAACATAGAAACATAAGTCGTCTTTATGGTAAGGTAAAATACATTATTGTTGATTCACCCATAATTTTGGGTACGGTTTATAAAACAAGATATAATACTGAACCTCAATACCCGTCTATGTTTTATGATGATACCTTTGATGAATTCCTACTCTCACTATTTAAGAAATATAACAGTTTAAACATACTACTTAAAAGAGATGACACGACTTATGATGAAAACGGTAGATTTCAAAATCTACAGGAATCTAAAGATATTGATAAAGATGTTAAAACACGACTATTGGTTAATAGTATACCTTTTGTTGAATTTGACGTTCATGGTAACACTTCTTTGGATATATTTAATTATATAATCAAAGAACAACTATGAAAAAACTATTATTAATTGCAGGTTTATTATTTTTTAGTTTAACACTATTATCTCAGGATACAATTAGAGTTAAAAATAACGTATTTGAGGTGTTATATTCCCAAAAGTTAGAACAACCTTTATGGATTAAGTATAGGTCAACAAATCGACCTACAAACGTTAATAGAGGTACTATGGACTTTTACATTGAAAAGGGTATTAAGACATCTGATGCAGATGATTACGCTAAAAACATTTATGATAAGGGACACGGAGCACCAGCAGCAACTTTCTCAGATAATATGGAAAATTTAAAACAGACATTTTCATATCTAAATTGTATCATGCAAGACCAATATCTAAACAGAGGTGAATGGAGATTATTGGAAGAACAAATTAGAAAATGGGATGATCAAGAAAATATAACGGTTCTAATAAAGTTATTTTTTGATAATCCAGTGAAAAGAGTTTCTACAAATGCGGCAATCCCATCATACCTACAAAAACACATTTATTTTGAAAAACAAAAAAAATGGAAATGCTTTGTTTTTTTAAATGAAAAACCTAAATTTAAATGGCAGGAATTAGAGATGATTTGCGAAGATAAAGATCACAAATAATTTATGTTTTTAAACAAAGAATTAGTTCAATATAATAATAAACTTTATTGGGTTTATAAAAAATTTAAATCTTCTTCAATAAAAGAAGGAAAGATAAATAATGTTAAAGATCTTTGGAATTGTGATATTGTTTTAAAAACAAGAAATGATTCTGATGAACTATTATTTTTGAGGGAAATACCTGAAATAGAATTAGTAAATTAATTTTCTTATGTCTTTGATACACGTTTTAGTGTATCTGTCCTCATTTCTTTTCGCCTCTCTTTCATACGGATTTGTAGAATAATAGTACGCATCTTGATAAGACAAATACTTTGTTCTTGATTGTAAATAATGTGTATATTCATGAATTACAGTTGAGACTATATCGTAAACTGTTTTACATGAATTTTCATATAATGTGATTTTATTCCTATAGAAACAATAGTGACCGTAGAATATATCGTTTTTGTGTTTCTTATTTTTTTTACTTAGATCTATTATTAATTTTGTTCTTTTTCTATCGTTTTCACCAAAGTGATCTCTACACCATTTTAGGGCGAAATTCATGTACTTTTTTTTTAACGTATAGTCTACGTAATTCCTACCCATTTGATGAGGTGTCTGTTTTAATTTTTCGGGTTATTCTTTTTTTGGTATTTGTAACTTCATTTACCTTCTCAAAATTTTTAGAAATGTCATTCAATACCGCCGCAAATTCATAATTTTCAGACTCTTCATTTTTTTTCCATAAAATATTAACAAAACTTATTAATTCAGTATCCGTCAACTTAGCCCTAACCTTAACAGAACTTTTAACAAGCTTCAAAACCATGTATTGTATTCCTAACTTTTTTTCCTGATTCAGAGAGAAGTAGTTTTCAATACTAACATTTGAAAGAATGTTGTTTGTTACAGTCTCCAAAAAAGAAATAAAAGATGGGTGATTTGTGTTAACCTTCATGACCTTTTTTAAATAAATACCTTCCTAAGAAGTTATGGAGTAAATTATAAAAAATATTTTTATTTACCCCATTTTCCGTTCTTAACTAATTGTGCAATGATTGCATATACAGATAAATCCTTATACGTATCGTCTACCGCTTCGCCAACATTGTCTTGAGTACCCAAAACCACCAATTGTTTGATTCTTTGTATTTTATCGTTCATACGAAAAAAAAGACCCATTTGTGATAATTTTCGATCTTCTTCCTTGGATAGGTCTCGCCCTAAAGAAATATTATCAGGACCATAATTCGATTGTTTTTTACAAAAAGTCTCATATTGTTCCCTCATGATGCGTTTAAATTCTTTGGTCATTTCAGGGTATTTTTCCTCAATTTCTTTAATAATAGGATTAATTTGTTTTTCTTCTGACATATGTGTGTATTTTACTATAAAATAAGAAAATTAATTCAATTTCCCAAATATTTATATAAAAATCTATAGTAATGGCGTCAAATAAGTATAAAGAAATGGAATCAAACAAATCTGATAATGTTGGGTCTGACAAACCAAAACACAAACAACTAATACAAATGTTATCTTTCAGAGTTGTTCCTGCATATTTCAAAGAAATTGAAAAGGTAGCAAATGAGAAAGGAGTTACAACCTCTAAATTGATCAGAACCTACATTAAAGAGGGTATGAAAAGAGATGGTGAATTAACCGACAAAGAAGAAAAAGATTTTGGTTTAGAATAAATTACTTATCAAATCTTCTAAATGAGTTTTGGGTAATCATGTTATAATTAACTCCACCAATAAAACGGTGGAGTTCTTTTTTCCCCGTATAGCTCATTGCAGACTTTAAATAATCTTCAAAATTTTTGATCCAACCCTCAATTGTATATTCTACCTTATTTTTTCTTACAACACCTTCAGATGTGGTTAAATTTTCTTTACCCCATGTTTTCTGAACCTCTTTTGTACTCATTCCTCTAAAAGTTTTATAAAAAGGAAGTTCCACATGGAACATTTTTTTAGTATCTGGATGATATTGATTGACGATTTCATCATTATTGTCTCTTGTTTCACCAGCACTTTCTAAACATTTGTTTAAAATTGAACCTAACATTACATAATCAGCACCTAATGCTAACGCTTTAATAATATCAGAAAACTTTTTAAATCCACCATCCGCAATTATATCAGTTCTATACTCATTATACACTCTAAGTTGGTTACATTCTTCGATTAATGATGCCATAGGATACCCCACCCCTGTTTGCACTGTGGTTAAACATCCATTACCGTTACCAATCCCAATTCTAACCATGTCAACACCTATTTTACAATATTCTTCAAATGTTTTAGGGTTTGCCACATTTCCAACCATTAAACACATTGAATACCCGTATCTTTTTTTTGCTTCTTTCGCTAACTCATATAGGCTTTCCATGTGACCGTTAGCCACATCAATAAGTGCCATGATCCTATTACCATTTTCGACATATACTTTCTCCTTTAAAAATATTTTTTCAAAATCTTGGAGACTGTAGGAAAGAAAAATGTTAGTGTCGACCCATTCGTTGTTGGGGTTTTGAATTCTTGGTAAAACGGGCATAATACCCTTTTCTTTAAAAAGATGAAAATTGTTTTGATCAACAACAGTATCCATGGGGGCGGTCATTAGGGGTAGATTCCCCCATATATTTCTTGCATTTATCTCACTTCTTGAGTTTATTTTCGATAAAATTGCCGGTTCAATTAGTAAATCGTCAAAATCAAATAACATTTCAAAAACTTCTCCCATTTTGTATATTTTATAATAAAATGTAACAAAAAGTAGTTGTAAAAAAAAATTAACAAACAAAAAAGTATTTATATTAATATGGAAAAAGGGATAATTTCTGAAAATTTAGTAAAAAACGTTTTAACACAGATTTTAAGTGAGGAAACGTCAAAAGTAAGAAGAGAAGAATTCAACAGAGTTCAATTCAAATTAGAAGAACTACAAAATTCTTTAGGTGAAACCATGAAAGAATTAAGAAAATTGGAAGATTCCATACCAAGCGGACTTAAATCAGTGTGTAATGGTAGAGTTTCAGGTATTTCAAGTAACTTGATGGATACTAACAAACTCATCACCCAACTAAAAGAAAAAATAAGAAATCACAAGAAATCGTTGTATACACAACAAGTGGAAGAAAAGAAAAAATGATGAAAATTATCGATCTTTTAGAGGAATTTGATCCAAATATTAAAAAAGATGACAAAAGTTATAAAAATCTTGTCAAAAGTGTTTCATTTCTTGAAACCAAAGAAAAGGTGTTGTTCTTAACAACCTCAAATAGAGGTGGGTGGGCAGTAAAAGAGTTAGATGAGGAACCAAAATCTACAAAATTGGCTAAAGCGATACAATCTTACTTAGGTAAGTCAAAATGTACATTAATTGAGGTTCCCGAATTGAAAATATATACTTGTGAGGGAAATGTATCTCATTTTAGGGGTAATGATTGTGGTATAAAAAAGGCTTCATTGAAGGATAAAGAAAAAAACCCATCGGGACAACATAGATGTTGGAGAAGTATTAATAACCCTGATGATGAATTATGGAAAATTTCAAAGGAATTGTTTGAATCAAATGCTGTCGTATTTTTTGGTTCAATTAGGTGGGGTCAAATGAACGCTCAATATCAAAATTTGATTGAGAGACTTACATGGTTAGAAAATAGACATTCTACTTTAGGTGAATCTAACATTTTAAAAGACATTTCTTGTGGGATCATTGCCACAGGTCAGAATTGGAGGGGTAAGGAGGTTATTGATGTTCAAAAACAAGTTTTAGAATTCTTTGGATTCGATGTTAAACCTGAACTATGTTGGAATTGGCAATACACCGAAAATCCAAAAGATGAAACACAAAAAAGTTATAAGAAATCAGGAAAAGATTTTAATCAGACGTTTGAATTGGATTGATTTTCATTACCAAACAATAAATTAAACATATTTCTTAATTCTTTATCAGATTCGGCAACATCACTTTTTTTCATTTCTTCTAAGTATTCTTTTCCTTTCTCAGATAAAAAAAATATCTCATCAGTATCATCATCTTCATAAGAATCAATTAGTCCTTTTTTCTTTAATTCGTACAAGACAGATCCTGCGGCCAAATCTTTAAGTAATTTATCAAATTCATCCTCGGTAAAAATTGAAATATCTTCTTCACCTAATAATCCATCTATATATTTTTGAGTAAGGATATCACATAAATGTTTTCTTACAAATGTTAGATCATTTATTTCATAATCTTTGAAAAATTCCATTTCAGTTAATGTAGTAACAATAACCTCACATTCATCTAAAACCACTTGTTGATACACTTTTGACATTTTTACTATTTTATATAATATAAACTTAAATTTTAAAAAAACAAATTTATTACGATTCTTTTTGTCAAAAAAAAAGGATATATTAAGGTATAATATATTTTATGGAAAATAGAAAAATATTTGTACAAATCGCATCTTATAGAGATCCGGAATTATTACCAACCATAAGAGATTGTATATCAAAGGCAAAAAGACCTGAAATGTTGACATTTGGGATTTGTTGGCAGAGAGATGAAACAGAAACTATGGGTGAATTTGCTGAAGATCCAAGATTTAGAATCTTAGATTATCCTTGGAGTAAAAGTAAAGGTTTATGTTGGGCAAGAAGCGAAATTCAAAAGTTATGGGAAGATGAAGAATATACATTGCAATTAGATTCACATCATAGATTTTTACAAGATTGGGATGATGAATTGATTGGGATGATGAAATCAACTGGATCAGAAAAACCTATAATAACAACATACGCAGGTATGTACAGACCTTCTGATAACACGTTATTAAATGTAGAACCTTATAAAATGGTTGCCTCCAATTTTACATCAAGCGGTACAATTTTATTTAGACCACATTCGATACCTGATTGGCAGAATTTAACTAAACCAATTCCGGCAAGGTTCGTAAGTGGACATTTCTTTTTTACTTATGGAATACATTGTGAAGAATATAAGTATGATCCTAACATTTATTTTGCTGGAGATGAAATTAGTTTATCAATCAGATCATATACTTTAGGTTATGATTTATATCACCCACATAAAACTGTGGTTTGGCACGAATATACAAGAGAAGGGAGAACAAAACACTGGACAGACTTTAATTCTGAAAATAAAAATAATGGAACAGTAGAAAAAGTTTGGTGGGATATGGATAATGACAGTAAAAGAAGACTTCGTCATATGTTACAAGAAGAAGATAATAATATCGACTTAGAAATATATGGATTAGGTAGTGTTAGGACACATCGTGATTATGAATTATATGCCGGAATAGATTTTAAAAATAGACGTTTACATCCCGATACATTAAAAGGAATAGAACCACCAATTAATGATGATAGTGAATGGTATAAATTAGTTGAGAAAGAATTTAATTTAACATATAAAGTTCCTGAAACAAATAATTTTAAATTTATTTATATTGGTGTAGAGGATGTTAAAGGAAATGTTTTATATAGAGAGGATTTAAAAGAATACAAAGAAGAAATAAAAATTTCATTCAAATCATTTGATGATCCATACAAAATTATTTGTTGGCCAGTTGATTTAGATGGTAATTGGATAAATAGAAAAGATACAATATTATGATTAAAATAGGTGCATTCTATCAGTCGGGATTTAAGTATGTTGCTTGTTACATGGCATTACAACAACTAAGAAAAATATATCCAAGTATTCCAATTGCATTATATGAAGATGGTAGTAATATTTTAGAATCGGTGGCAATTGAGTTTAATTGTGATTATAAAAAAACATCTGTTAATGGTGTAAATCTTTCTCATTCAGGTAGACCAGTTAAAGATTTAAATTCAAATTTATCGTGGTTGGCCAGAATATATGAGTCTTGTACAACAACGTTAAAAGATGTCGATTGGGTTTTACATTATGAGGATGATGTGTGGTGTAAAAAAGAAATTAATATAATGCCCGAATTTGATTTAGCAGGTGCTAATGGTCCATTGTATACACCTGAATTAAAAAAATATCTTTTTGATCGTTTTGGTGAAACACCACAAACAAGAGGTCATTGGAGTAAAAATGGAACATTAGAGAGTTATCAAGCGTGTGGTGGTACTATATTCAATAGAGAAAAATTTATAATTGCATATGAAAAAATAAATGAAATAAATTGGGATTTGATTTACAGTTTAGATACTCGTCCATGTGAATGGTCAGATGCGAGTTTATCTTTTGTTATGCAACACGCAGGATTTACTTGTGGTAAATGGGGAGATTGGTCTCAGTATAATACAAAAAATCTTGGTAATTTTTTTGATAAAACAGGATGGTCGGTTCCAATGAACGAACAAGAGGATGTTGCCTTCATACACTTATATAAACATTTTTACAATTATGGTAATGATGAATTAGATTTGGCAAAAAAACGTATAGTTTAATTATGGTAGAATATGATTATTTAATAGTTGGTGCAGGAATTTATGGGTCAATATTTGCAAATGAATTAAATAATGTAGGTAAGAAAGTATTAGTAATTGACAAACGCAATCATATAGGTGGAAATTGTTATACTGAAAATATAGATGGTATAAACGTACACAAATATGGTCCACACATTTTTCATACTTCAGATAAAAGAGTGTGGGAGTATGTAAATAATTTGGTCCCTTTTAACCATTTTAGTTATAGACCTAAAATTACATACAAAAACAAAATTTATTCATTACCAATCAATATGATGTCCTTGTATCAAGTATATGGTGTAAGGACACCTGAAGAAGCAGAAAAAAAACTTGATGAAGTTAAAATACAAAATAAAAAACCAAATAATTTAGAGGAATGGATCCTGTCTCAAGTTGGTCCGGAACTTTATGAAATATTCATCAAAGGATACACAACAAAACAATGGGGAAGAAATCCAAAAGATTTACCCGCAAGTATTATTAAACGTTTACCCATCCGTTTAACATTTGATGACAATTATTACTTTGACAATTATCAAGGTATACCTATTGGTGGATATACAAAAATATTTGAAGAACTATTAGACGGGATTGAGGTTGGGTTGAATATTGATTATTTTGAAAACAAAGAATATTGGGATTTAATTGCTAAGAAAATATTATACACGGGGCCGATTGATAGATTTTACGATTATAAATTTGGTAAATTAGAATATCGTAGTTTAGAATTTGAAACAGAAAGATTAAACATTTCAAATTATCAAGGAATCGCAGGGATGAATTATAGTGATGTTGAAATTCCCTATACAAGAATCATAGAACATAAACATTTTGAATTTGGTAATCAACCGACGACGGTAATAACCAAAGAATATCCAAAAAATAATGGAGAACCATACTATCCAGTAAATGATATACATAACAATACGGTTTATTCAAAATACAAAGAATTAATGAATAAAGAATCTAAGTTTTTGTTTGGTGGTAGATTGACAGATTACAAATATTATGATATGCATCAAGTTATCGGGTCTGCATTGAAAAGAGTAAAAGATGAAATCAATGGTATTTATGAATAAAACACCACATAACAATATAAACACATTTAATATGGACCCTGATGGTGAACAAAATAAAAAAATTAAAAGACAAGAACAAAAGATTAGTATTTTACAGAGATACATCACTTATGTTAGCGATGTTCTTTCTCCCATTTGGGTACGACGCGTTATTCAAATTAATAATGGATTTGAGTGGTTCATATTGGGTTGCAGATATCGTTTTTTATTCAATTTCAGGATGTTTTTGGTTATCCTATATCTTACTTACGAAACAATTAAATAAAGAAAAAACCTCCTAATTGGAGGTTTTTTTATTTTCTTGTTTTTTTGGTTGTTGTAATCCCTTTTTCATTTCTTCTTTTTTTTCCGTGTGGGATTTTGTTGCTTCTTTGTGTTTTTCAAGAATTTTCTTTTTTTCTTCGTCTGATAATTTTAGTAATGACATGTTATATTGTTTTATTTTTCATTATATCTAAAGATAGATCTTTTTTTTGTTTTAATAAATCGCATTTTTCATATTCTTCCCTCTCCTCAAAAATTTCAATCAACCTATTTAATATTTCTATATAAAGTTCCAAATCGTTTTCATATGAAATTATGGTACAGGTGTCGTTATATTCTTTTAGGATTTCTTCATCTACAGAAATGAAATAATTATAAACCATTCTCAATTCTTCTTCATCATAATTTCCAATATGTAAAACTCTAATAGATTGAATTAAAAAATTTACAGACATACTCATAAAATAAATACCATTCATATTTTATCAATTATTATTTTTTCCATCAATTTAAAACATTCAACAAACCCCTCACATTCAGCCTCTTCTCTTGTTTTTTTTGAATTTTGTGTTGGTCCCAATACAATTCCATTTTGTAATGAAACAGTAAAAACCCATTGTTGGGGGTTGTACATTTCAATAGACAAATAGATTCCATTTTTATCAAAAAAATAATATAATTTTTTCATATCATAAAAATCCAATGTTGAAATACTTGGCATACCTGTGTTTGGGAACATGGTATCAATAAACTTTTTCATGGCATTTGGATACAGATATTCTATAACAAACCAATCTATCATACTTTTAATTATACAAAAAATAGAATAAAATTTCTATACTAATTACAGATTTTGATATTTTTTGATATAATTATGGTTGTTTATCAATGAATATATTAAGGCAAGAATACGACGGTATTAATGGAATTTTATATATTGATTTTTCAATAGATGAGGATGAAGATATTTTCTATAGATCGATTGAATTAGATCATAACGATATAATTCTTTACTCACCAAATATTATTACTAAACACGATATCGAAAATTTAGAGGAAACAGAAGTAATAGAAATATTAAATGAGTATTTTAAAGATAACGACTTACCGATACAAACATATTTATAGATTATATGGGATTCTTAGATAAAGATAAAAAGAAAAAATTAGAGGATTTTGTAAAGTTTGTTAAAAATGAACTTGATCTCGAATCATGTCCAACAATAACCATACAAAATCATAGAAATGACCTAAAAACCACCGCTAATTACGATTATACAAAAGAAAATAAAATAATTAAAATTTGCGGGAAAAATCGAGCATTAGTTGACATTATGAGGAGTATTGCCCATGAATTAACGCACCACAAACAGTTTGAACAGGGTAGATTAAAAGAGAGACCACCTGATATTGGGGGTGAGATAGAAGATGAAGCAAACGCCAAAGCCGGTCAATTTATTAAGATGTTCGCTAAGCTTGATTCCACAATATATGACGAATAAAACGTCGTTATCCTAATTTTTTTACTTACCATACCCTAAATTAAGGGATTTTTTTATATTTATTAATTATGAAGATAGGTCTTAATAAAAGACAGTACGAGTTAATTACTGAACTTGTAAAAAAGGAAATTGACGAACAAGGTGATGTAAATTCAGAACCGAGTGCCGGTACATCTCAAACACAATCAGGTGCATCTGGATACCCTGAAGTTGGTAAATGGGAAAGTGGTGTTACGAGAGGGCCTGGAAATCAAATAGGAGTTACAAAATGGTCTGATGTGGTTGGTGCCTCTCTAAAAAGAAGTAAAGGAAATAAATTAAAAGAGTCATTATTAAATGAACAAACGGCACCATTTTATTCACCAATATTTCAAAATGGTAAAATAGTTAGATATGAATATGATCAAGGTGGTCCTGTTGTATCAAAACCAAAAGGAACGGTAGATCTTACTTTATTACCTAAACAATTAGTACCTGATCAAAAAAACCCACCTAAAGTAATTTCATATGAAGATATGAATCGTTATTATTGGAGTACGTCCAATTTGAATCAAAACCTATTTCAAAATTATAAAAAGGAAAATTATTTAAACAAACCAAGACCAAAAGAACCTGTACCGTCTATTCAATATTATGATGAAAAATACCCAAATGGTACAATTATGACTCCTGAAAATAGAAAAAAAATTAACTCTAAAAATAGATTCGATGAATACATTTATTGGAGTTATGATAGTCTATTTGATGGTCATGTTGAAGGATTTAAAAAGGATTTAATTGACAAATATGAATTTGAAGTTGATATGTGGTTGCAATCAAATAGAGGAATTACATTACAACAAGAAAAAAACTATATTGCAAGAAAAACACCTGATGGAAAGACAGATGTTCCCAAAGGATATGATCCTGTCAGATATCCAGAATATCTTGCAAAGATAAAACCATTAAATGATAGATTAAAACAATTAGTAAAAAAAGCATCATCTCATACTGTAAAAGGTCACCAAGGATTAACTGAAGAAGAAAAAAAAGAAGTCGAAAATATAAATGAAAAATTAAAAGCATTAAAAAACGAATACTTCTCTTTAAATTTTAGTTATGGTATAAGAAAAGAAGAACTAAAACTATATAACGATAGGATAAAGGAAATTAATGACGAATTTTCAAAAGAATATAAAGAGATTTTTGGGGTATTACCAGTATCAACTGGTGATAAACTTAAACCATTCCCAAATCAAAAAATAGACAATACATATGTCTATAAATTACCAACTCAACCTGATCCAAGAGAGACCGAGTTAATAAAAAAGAAAAATGAACAAATAGAGACTCTTAATTTTATGTTTGGTAAAGATGATTGGTATAAAGATGTGGGAATGTTTGGTGAATCTTTTGACAGATGGTGGGATGAATGGGGTGGATATGTTGAATTTTTTGGTAATATAGCGGTAGTTGCTTTTAGTGGTGGTATTGCGGCATTCATAGAAGGTGCAGCAATCGCTGGTGCCAGAATGGTCGGTGTTCAACTTTTAAAAAGTGGTACAATCAAAGCAATTGCACCTCATGCGGTTGACTCTTTGTTCAATTCATTAGTGGGGTCATATAAATTGAGTAGAAATGATAAAACAGGTTCCCTAATTTCATTAATTTGTACTATTGTTCCTTTCGTATCATATGGTAAAAATATTGGTAAAATAAGTTTTGCCGAGTCAGAAAGTTTAGTAAAGAAAATTGATAACTTTTTTGGTACTGGATCAAAACCAACTACGGCTCAAATACAACAATTCGTTAGTACATTAACTGAAAATGAACGTTATATATTCAGAAATGCGTCTACATTATCCAAAGAAGGTATCAAAAAAGGATATGATGATGTAATAAAAGAAGCAACAAAAAATATAGAATCTGCGGGTATAAACATACCTAAAGTATCACTTAAAAAGTGGGGAACCCCAATCTTAAAAACATTGGCGGTTGAAGGTGGTCCTCCGACCGCTTATATGTTTGCAGATGTTATTTTTGATTTTTTCAAACAAAATAGTAAAAGAGAATATACATCTTCTGAGTTGACGGATTTAAAAGAATTTTTAAAATATGAAGTTCTTAATATGTCTCCAGCACAAGCTACACATGTTGTTAAAGAAGTTACATCTAAACCTGAAAGTACAAAAGATATACCTACATTTAAAAAAGAAGTTGCAGCTGCAACCCAAGATTATAATCCAACTGATAAACAGGCGCTAATAGATGCTGCAAGATCTATAGGGGTACCTGATGATTGGTATATTAATCGTGAAAAATATAAAAATGTAAAATTAAAAGATATAACAAAAGGAACAGGAGAAACACCAGAAAATTCTAAAGAAGAGACACCTATAGAAAATAAACCAGAAGAAAAAACTAATAATTAAAAATATTTATATAAAATTATGTCGAACATGAATAATAAATTGATTTTAGAGATCAATAGACAAAAAAAATTAATGGGGTTGATTGCTGAAGCTTCAGGTCCAGGACCTGTCGCATCTTGGGGTGGAAAACTTTTAAAGGAATTATTAGGTACAACCAAGTATGTTTCTGATAAGAGTAGTTTTCAAGATTTATTTCAAAAAGTAAAAGATTTACCAAGTTTTTCATCTTTTAAATCTAAAGGAATTAATACTTTTGAGGATTTAGTTCGTGACTCTAAAAATATAAACAGAGCAAGTCAATCGGGAGTTCTTCACAAGATGACAGACAGTGAATATTTACTTTTTGTTAAAGATTTTGTAAAAGAAATTTTTAAAGAACCAAAATTTAAAAATCTAAGACAAGGAATATATGATGAGTATAGAAAATTAGTAAATGTAGGAGATAGACAAGTTTTAGATGATTTAGAAAATTTTGCATTAAATGATGATTTTGTGTCATATAACGCACTAAAAAAATCTGTACAATCTCGAACACCTCCAACGTTTGATCCGAATATTTTAACACATATAGAATCAAAATTTAGTAAGAATATTAATCCTAATGATTTTCAAATACCCTCAACACTTTCAGAAAAATTGAAGGCCTTTTTTAATAAAAAGGGGATGGAATTTAAAACTTGGGCAAAAGGTTTGAGTATGGCATTATGGGATGACAATCCCATTAAACAAATGATAATAAAAAATAAAGAGGCGACAGATTTAGAATTAGAAAGATACTTTGTAGAATATGAACAAATTATCCAAGATTTCACCGATGAAGTCTCTAAAGGAATTTATAATAACAAGGAAGTTTATCTCAGAAGATTAGACGAATTGAGTAGGAAAATAGCAACGGGAAATAAAACATTGTTAATTAGTTTATGGAAGGATATGAAAACAAGACTACCCGACGATATCAAAACTCAATTTGAAACTCCAGATGGGTCATTAGACATCGCTCAATTTAGGGAATTTGCACAATATTTTGATGATATTTCTAAGGGTAACTCTGCAATTAGAAAACCTGAAAATTTTGTAACAAAACTTGATGCGGTAAAAAAGACATTCACTAATTCCCAATTAACACCGGGATCCGTGGAGGGTATTGTAAGATATAGTGGTTTTAAAAATTTCTCAATTAGACTTTTTAGGTTTTTATTTAGAGGAACGGCAAGAGTAAGAGCAGAAAGAGATTTAAATAGAAAAATAATAGGTAAAGGAGCATATAAAGGTTATCAAGTTGGTGAGTTGATAATGGCAACAACAGTTTATGGACCAGCAATTTGGGCATTATTAAAAACATTAGGTGATTTATTAGAAAGAAATCGGTATATCCCTGATTGGGTAATGTTCGATAAAGAAAATTTCACAAATCCAAACCAACCTGAATCAAATGTAAGTTTTGATGGGATTATACGTGTTTGGTGGAAAAATTTTAATATTTTAGGGATTGACCCTGATACTTTGGGTGAAAAATTAAGTCAAGGTTATTCACCAGGTTTATTTGCTGCGTGGAAATTTATAAAAGAAATGAAAGATGGTGGTACTGGCCCAATAACAGAACCGGAAATAATTGAGGGTTTTAATAAAGGTGTAAAAGCCGATACGGCTAACATAAACTGGGCATTAGTAAATGATTTGGATGACACCACTTTAACTAACATTACTGAACCGGATTCTTTACAAATGATAAGAAACAACACATATATAAATTTAGACGACTTAAATATTGGGTCGGACACAACCGGACAACAATAAAATTTTATATTATGATAACAAGAGAAGATTTAAGAATAAAATTATATGACAAATTAAAGGGTATACTTAAGGTTCCTATTAAAGATAGAGGTTTAGTATCTTTTAAAGATTTACCTAACGGATATGAACGTTTTAAATCTTATTACTTTCAAAGTATGGATCTTTTCAAGACATATCCAGACAGTGGAACAAAAAATTTATATAAGATTTATAAAGCCACTTACGACAACACAAAATTAGACGAAAAAAAATTTATACAGAAATTTGCGTGTGATTTAAACTACGCAAAAACCCATGAATATTGTAGAGTGGAACCAAGAGACCCTAATCAATATTATGGTTCATATCAAAACGAAAAACTTGGTAAGGGTGTAGTTAAAGAAACTACGGACTTAAGTGGGGGAGGTATCTCACTACTTAAAATGATGGCCTTTGAAATAAACATAAAAGGTACAAATTTTACTTTTCAATTAAAACCAACAGGTAAAAAGGATGTTTTTGATGCAATTAATTTTAATATATTAGATCCAACATCAACACAAAATGTTGGTACAATTACGTTTCATGATACATATGTAGATTCAGATACAAATACTGTAACACCATATTTGAATACTGATGACACACAAACTGTTGGTGCATTTACATTTGATGTGAAGAATGGTTTAGGTACAACATTAATTGCAAACAAATATCGTTTTGAATTCCTTAATGATCAAGGTGAAAGTGAAGATGAGGAAATAGATGTTGTTGTTGACCCTAATTCAGATGATGAAACAGATCCTGTAAAACCCGATCCTGTAAAACCTGATCCTGTAAAACCTGATCCTGTAAAACCTAAATATAAAAATTACAAACCTGTTTTGTCACATCCTTGGCAGGTTGGTCAAGAAAATGAGGCAATTGAATGGTTAAATAAAAAATTACTTAATGGTAGAAATGGTGGTGAATTGACACAAGAATTAGTTGATACATTGGCGACTATATATTTGGTAAAATCGAATAGTAAACAAATAGATGGAGAGGATTACATGAAAATAAGAAAAAAATATCCAGACATTGCTAATTTTGAACCAGATTTAAAAGAAAATAAATTAATAAAAAAAGTAATTAAAGAATCGGTTAGAAGAAATTTAAGAGATATTTATTATAGATCCTAATCGGTTTGGTCACCATTAGGTGATAATTTGAAAAAACGAAAGGAGGTATTCTAAATCTCGACAAAGGGTCTTCGGACCTTTTGTTCGTTTATAGGGGTACCAAATAAAAAACCCATCCGAAGATGGGTTAATTGTGGAGGTGATGGGAGTCGAACCCATGTCTTGCTCGCAATATCATAAATGGACTACACGTTTATTCAATTGGTTCTCAACTGACAAATAGAAGGTTCTTATTTTTCCATCATTACCTACAACTGTGGGAAGATCACTTTAATCGGTAGACCCCCAAACGGTACCTTTATTCCTTTTTGGGTAGGAACCACACCGTAAGGACTTCTGTTCCAAGGTTACACGTCCGCGACCCGTTAGTGGGGACCTAATTAGGCTGCCACTTTAGAAGTTGCAAGAAGACCTGCAATTTCCATGTTGTTGTAAACGTTGCCGTTTAATTGTTACCACCGTGGATTAAAGTCGTAGATGACATCCGACTACGTGCCCATTTACCATATCAACGCCAATCAATACCAGACACCCCCATTTAGTATATACAAAAATAGAAAAAAATGGGTTAAAAAACAAATTTTAACCCAAAATATAACGTAAGAAGATATTACTTAGATTTTTTAACAGGCTTTTTAGCTGTTGATTTTTTATCAGATACCTTTTTATCAGATACCTTTTTAGCGGTTTTCTTAACTTTTTCAACAACCTCAACGATTGGTTTCTCAACCACATCAGGAATGTTATTACCGTTGTCGTCTTTTAATTTACCACTTTTTACAAGTAAAAAAGATACTCCGGCTAAGATTGCTAAAATTACAATAATTGTTACCATATAATATTGTTTTATATAAATAAATACTTCTATAAATTAGAAAAACCTTTAGGTTTTAAGTGGTAACAAATTACCGTATTTTGCTTCAAAAAATAGTTTATTTTTTTCCCATTGTTTGTTTACCATCCCGATAGATTTGTGTGTAACCATAATTTTAGTGGTCACTCCAACTTTTACGTTCTTAACGAAATTGGATACACAAAATGGTATATCGTAAAAATGAAAACCCGGAAATTCTTCATCAAATCTTTCCTTTATTCTCCCTTTGTGAACCGCAAAAAATAAACCATCAACACATACTACATTTTTGAGAAACTCGTTGTATGGTCCCGAATAATTGTTTCTATGAACCTTACCTTCATGTTCATGTTTCACCTGACCAAACATAGATTTTCTATCCGTCCACACATTCCATTTAAAAGATTATTAGTTCCGGCAATACCGATTATACCATGATCAGGGTGAGTTTCAAATAACCTCACAATTTTTTTTGTTACGTTTGTTGTTTCAATTATTAAATCATCGTGCATAAACACAACAATATCATTTGTTGACTCATCTAAACCTCTATTGTATAATTGTGGTAATGAAAATTCACCTTGATTTTCATAAATTATTATTTGTGTTTTTGGATGAGAAAACATTTTAGATACATGATCTAAATAATTGTCATCAATCTGTCTTGTTGATATTACAACACTTACAGGTTCACTAATCTTCGACATATGTTGCAACTATTTCACCATCGTATTCTTTAAAATCTACAATGATCGGTTTATTAATTGGTTGATATTTTGAATTACATATGGATGCATTCACATATGTTGTATTTTTAACATAAGCAGCACCATAAGCTTCATGTATATGACCATATACATTCAATAAAACATTCATGTTTTCTAAACGATGTCTTAATAATTCACACCCAACATTTTCATTACCCCTCCAATTAATTACAAAATCTCTAATTCCGTTTGGTGGGGTATGTGTTAGTAAAATATCAGTATCGTCGGGAATGTCCGCCCATTTTAATTCTAATTCGGTTCCTAATCTATTCAAATTAAATGCCCAATCATAAAATCTTGGTTGCCAAGGACTACCATAAATCTTTATTGGTCTTGAAAATTCAGGATATTCAAGAATAACTTCTGAATCATGTAAATATGTTACATCAGATTGAGACAGATTTTCTTCATTCAATAAATGATGTAACCACGGGGCTTCATTTTTATGTCTCACACCATTATAATGTTCAAATCCAAAATCGTGATTACCCGCAATAAATATTTTATGATCATATCCCTTTATATTTTGAAACCAATTTAAAAATTCTTCAATTTCTTTTTCTTTACCGACATTTGTACAATCACCCGCATGAAGTAATATATCACCTTCGGGTAAGGAATGTGTCATTTTATCATGAAGACCATGTGTATCAGATATACAAACCACTCTCATTTTACAAGAATACAAAATTAATTCGAATATTCCAAATTATTTTTATTAATCAATTATTTCAAAAACAATATTAAATCTATTTTTATTTGTTGCACCATTAAAAAAAGAATGACCACAATTACCAAAACTATAGATTTTATTTTTTTCTAAATTTATTATTCTATTTTTTGGATTATCATTTAAAAAATATTCATTATATTTTAATGGATCATTTTTCATATTTTTTAAATTTTGATCATACTCTGACATTTTTTCATCGGTAATCATGTTATAACATTCATAATTAAAAAACATTTCATTTTCATTAAATGAAATTACATGTCTTTTTAATCCATGATCTTTATGAAATTTTAAATATAATTTTGGTGGGTAGTTCATTGCCCACATTCTTCCTATATTGAATGTGTTTTTTAAAAACTCAACACAATTTTTATAATCATTAACAATTTTATTGTTAAATAAAAAAGGTATTTTTTCTATTTTTTCAACAAATTTTTCTTTATTGTTAAAATAATCCTTATTAATGTAGATTAAATAATTATTTATGACTTTTAGTTGGGATAAATGTTCGTCGCTTAATGATTCTAAATAATCACTTACTTTATTAAAATAATCATTTTTTATTTCGTATACTGACTTAATATTATTATCCATATATATAAATAGAAAAAGTCAGAAAAAATTCTGACTTAATTTAGGGGCCGCACGGTTAATATCTTTGTGAGGTCTCTTCCACCATTCAGTTTTATTAAACTGAAAAAAATTAAAACTCTGAGATTACAAGTTTTAGTAATCGACTTTAGAAAGATTATTGTTTCCTTTCATATCCACAACCTTTTGAGTTGTACCGATCAGTGACGGTCAATTAGATTAACCAATCCTTAAGTCATTAGATACTCTCACCATACTCATTACTCTTCGAAGTTGCCACCCCGATTAATCCTTGCGAGATTAGAGAACTTTTTGGAAACTCACATTGGGTTTGGGACCCTTTGTGGCCGTGAACCCCTCACGACTATGTAGTCACCTGTCTCTAATGACTGACGAGCACTTTTCCTTGTATGATTTTAAGTTTGTTAAACCAAAATTAACAAAGTTAGTTACCGATTTGGAAGGTAGTGGCTCGTCACCAGCCATGTCATCTTTTGAACGACACGATACTAAACTACCCTCTGAGACATCCCTGCCTCCATACTTTTGGATTCCTTCATGTAATAAACCTTGGTAGGTTCATTACGAGGATTGTAACAGCACCACCTGTACACAACCATACCTTTCGGTTTTAAGATCCCCATTATATTGAATCACGTAATTGTATAGTTGGATGACCATATTTCTTACATAAATTCTACGAGTTATTCTTATTGGTGTTCCCACCTCAACCAAACGACCGGTATCGCTTGGTCATCTAACCATGTTCCCTAAAGTGTCACCCTCAGTACTTAAGGTCAGATGATGTCTCGCTTGCCTACTCGAGTTCCATTTCTGAAACCGCAAACCCAAACAACTAATTTAGATTCACTTTATACTGCTTTCACAGTTTATTTTGTTGACCATAGGCGGCCAATATCTTGAGTCAAAGAACTTTATCGTTTCCGATTGTTTTACAAATATAAGATGAGATTTTTGTAAAACAAAATTTTTATGAAACTTTTTTTGAAGTTTTTTTAGATTTTTTTTCAATAATAGGACCACCCATGTCGTGACTTACCGTAACTTCTTGTTTATCAACGCCTTGTGATTTTCTCCATTCATCCTTTGATACGTAGATCCAAGTATTTCCTGCCATTTGGAATGCTTGTTTGTCTTCAACACGAATGATGTTACCTGTTTTTTTATTTTTTAAACATTTCATTTTTTGATATTTTTTATAATATAATATTTTTTTAATAATAAATCAAATTCTAACTAAATGATTTGCCGCATATGTTGAAACTGCACCTAATTGTTTATATCTAACTTTATAACCCATACCTTCTACTAAACCTACCGCTTGTCTAAGAACAGAATTGGATTTATACTTTGGGTCAGGATTTAAATCAATATCAATCCATGTTGGTTTTGGTAGTCCGTTATTTTTAAGGTATTCGGCAACTTCGATAGATTTCCAAACTTCATCTAATAATCTTTTTTGTGTGTTATATTCCATAGGTCCGTTTTCTTTTTTACAAAGAACATGTGCACCTTTTCCTTTAGAATATAATGCAATAACAACACCATAAACAGTTTTTGAATTTCTAAAACATTGTGAATCTGATCCTATTAAAATTTCAATATCTTTTTTTTCTTTAATATAATCTTTAATGTATTCAATTAAATTATTAATTCTTATACCATATAATGTTTTAAAATTTTTCATCTTCTTCATTTAGAGTTTGTTTATTACCTCTTCTTCTCGCCTCTTCTGCTTCTTTATACAATCTAACCCACGTTAAAAAAAAGTCAACCGGTGCTAAAATCCAACATAACATAACTACCGCAATAGCGTCCATACCAGGAGTAACACCTAATCCTCCCGGCATCATATTTTTTCTATAACGATTACTTAGTTGGTAAAAACAATAAATCATACAAATAATATAATATGTAGTAAACATAAATTTAAATTTTTTTTATTTCCAAAATAGAGATACAATTATAATTAGTAAAGCTAAAATTAATTGTACCAAAGTTTTTATTGTAAAGTGTTGATTATAATGATATGGGTATAGTATTGATGCAACTAAAATACCTGTAACAAAAAATAAAAATCTATTACTCCACATTTCACCATTAAACGCCTTTACTCCATGATCAGACGCCATAATCCATAAAAATGTACAAAAAATAGATAACAAATATGGTGTTGGTGTTTTTATCCAATTAGGTACTTTAAATTGCCAATACATTATGTACCAATGACCAAATGATCCAATTGTAAATAATATAAATGATATTAATAAATTATATAACTGTACTTTATTCATAATAATACTGTACTCGGTACGGGAATCGAACCCGTATTTTATCCGTGAAAGGGATACGTCCTAACCGTTAGACGAACTGAGCATTATTTGTGGACCCTCACGGGCTCGAACCGTGGACCTAATGATTATGAGTCATTTGCTCTAACCGACTGAGCTAAGGGTCCTTTATCTTTTATATTAACGATACTTTCTATTATCATCGATATATATGATCAATTTGCGTCCTCTCAAGGTTTCGAACCTTGGACCCTCTCGTTAACAGCGAGATGCTCTACCGCTGAGCTAAGAAGACATTGGTAGTCCCACGTGGAATCGAACCACGAATAACAGATTAGAAATCTGTAGTTATATCCGTTTAACTATAGGACCATTAAACACTATCGTCTTTGAATATTTTTATTTGATTTTATGCCTTACGGCTACTCAATTTACTTTCAAGTTTATCAAGTCTCGAATCTAACACAGAAAAAATCTGTCTTTCTAAATCCGTCATATCTCTTTTTACTCGTTCAAATTCACCAATATAAACTGTGTGAATATTTTCAATTTCTTTGTTATGTTTTCTTACCTTAACAAAGGCTATGATCGCAACTATCGCAACCGCAATAACCACCACCACAGACATTCCTAAAATAAATGATAATATATCCATATTATATTTCTCCTTTTATTTTCAAAGAACGATAGTGTTTGTGCCCCCAACGAGAATCGAACTCGTACTCGCTTTTTCTGCGAACAGGATTAACGGAACGACGAGTTGAAGTTTCCGTTAAGTCCTGCGTGTCTACCTATTCCACCACAGGGGCTTTATTTCAAAGATCTATACAAAAATATAAAAAAAACATACTATAAAAAAAAATATCCTGAATTTTTTTTTCAGGATATTTTATGTGTATAAACAAATTACAATTATTCTCCCCAATGTTTATCTCTTAATTCGTACATATTAATTGGTTCACGTTTCATGTGACTTCCTTGATTATAATATGCCCCTTTCTTTAAGAATCCACCTAAGAAATTTCTTCTCATTCTATTTGAATTGTTTGGTTCTGATCCATGTACACAATGTGAGTGTAATAAAACTACTTGTCCCTTTTTAAGAATACCTTCAACTTTACGAAAATCATGTCCTTCAGGCATTACACAAGGTTTACCACGTTCATTTCTCCAAAAAGATGGGTTTGTTTTTGTTCTTTCTTCATCAACTTCAATCGGTAATGTTGGTAGTCTATGTGACCCTTCATAATTCCAAACTGAACCATTGCCAGCATCATGATTATCTAAAGCTAATGCGGTATTAATTATTTCATTATGTTTACAACCTGTATAAAATGCATTTTGATGTTGATCACGACCTAATTGTCCGGGTGGTTTAAAATATGCCCAACTTTGCATACCAACAACTTCACCTTCCATCAAAAATTCACAGGCCTCAATTAGTTTGGGGTGAGCAAATAATTTTTCCAATTTATCTGATAATTTATGTGGATATGCGAATGGATCCCATTCACCCCATTCTTTACCATCTTCTGTGGTTGTACCTTTTCTTTCTTGACGTAAACGTTCAAGTTCATCATTGATTTCATCACATTCTTCTTCCGTTAAGAGTTCTAATGTGGTGAATCCACGATATCTCCAATCAAAGGTCATTTGTTGGATTTCTAAATCAGTTAGATGTCTAAATTTCATACAAAAACTATTTTACCAAAATGTAAGAAATATTTATTAAAAAAACAAATAAATGGAAGATTTAATTACTCTAAAATGGTACTATGAATCTCCTATCGATTTCGAGTATAAACAATACACACTTTTATCTTATTTGAAAAAGGTTGATGATAGTTTCATTCAAAAAAAATTATCCCCTCACCTATTACATATGGAACAAATGATAAAAGAATTTAATATGTTCAAAGAATCTTTTGGGGACATAAAGAAAACCTTTAATAAACATAGGTACGTATATTTTTCCGACAATTCTAAATTAGAAGGTGAAAATTTAGAATTGATCGATGAAATACGTGATATCGTGGAATTTTCAATACCTCAAGTTAACTCACGCATAATTCTCGGCAATATTATTTTATCCAAAAATAGGCAACTCCTGTACTGACTGATATTTATAAGTGACAAAAAATAATAAACGTACCTCTCGGTATTTTTATATATACATATAAAGATCCCGAGAGAATTTAAATCGGGATTTTATGCAAAAAATCAAATCAGTCGGCAATTTAATGGCGGAAAAAATGGTATTCGTAATGATATACCTTTTTGTTGCCTTTGTTTCTTTGGCATTACTTACACAAGTTTACTTTGTTTATTTAGAATTTACAGGTCAAAGTCAAACAATTAAAAATTTAACGGATGCATTTTCATTAAAATTTGATGGAACTTTTAAAAATAACCCAGCAAATATTAATTACAACGCAGACGAACACGTTTGGGTTGAAAGTGTGGAAAATAAAGTTAAAATAGGAAAATTAGCCGGTAATAGAAATTTAGAATTTGGTGTTAAAAATATACTTGAGGAGTACCTCCAAGACAAAGAATATGACTTAACACCAAACGCACCTAATAAGTTAAAGGTTGAGATTGTATTCTTGGATGTTTTAACAACAAAAAAGAACGTTTCTGTCTTTCATAAAAATGAGGAAGAGGTGGTAATACGTATGAAAGGAATTCTATACAAAGACGGTAAAAAAGAAAAAGAAGTTTTAGTTGAGGAATCATCGTCTGAGATATCAATGTCAACATTAATTGTAGATCAAGGAGGTCAGTTTAATCAAACGTCTCTCTCTAATGCACTTAAGAAAACTGCCGATAAACTCGTAACAAAACTTTTCGAATAAAATGAAAAACTTAATTTTATTATTTGGAGTATTGTTGATGTCTCAAATAACATTTGGACAAATAATTGTAAATCAATCATTATCTAATGGACCTTACAGAGTTGGTGATACTGTAACAGTGACTTACAACGTGGATAAAGGGACCACTAAACCTCGTTATTTTTGGTTAAGGTACCAATACAATAATAAGGCGTTGACATATGTGTCTACATCATTTTCTCAAGGTAATCAATCTCAAACATACTATACAGGTTGGAATAACTATAGGTTCACTCCCGCTACCAATATATCTGACACATCACTTTATGCTCAGTACCAAGCAACTCCTTGGGGTTATGCCGCTAACAGTGATTGGAATATAGGACAGGTTGCCGTTCAAAGAGCGGATCAAAGTATTAATGGTGTATTGGCAACTCAAAAATATATTCTTAAAGACCAAAATACTTACAATGGAATTTTTAAATTAGACCTTTCATATGCAACTGATAGTGCGACTGGTAACAATATTCCATATGTAAAAACAACCGCAGGACCAACAACAATAAGTGGCGTATCAGGTAATACCTCATTCTTTAAAGTAAGAGTTCTATTCCCCTCAGGGTATAACATCGGTGACCATAATGTTCAATTGATGAGATTGAAAAACGATGGTACTGGTGATATTGATTGGTCACAACAACCAATTGCACAAAGAGCATTAGATAACAGTGGTGAAGCGTTATTTACCACAGGTATTAGAGTTGGTGATAGTTTAGGTGTATTTGTAAGTCCGGCATCATCTAAATCTTGGATGAATAATGTAATAACTGTATCAGATGCATACAAAGCGTTTTTAGGTATTTCTCAAACTGATATTAGTGGAACACCAACTTATTTCACAAGACCTGTTTTTGAAAAAAGGATTGGTAATATCACTAAAAATGATACGGTGTTTACAGAAGCAGATGCATATTATTCATTTGCGTACGTAATGGGACAAGACGTATCAACAAATGCATTTATTCCAACACAATCTGCAACTTCGTGGAGATGGTTTAGTGGTTTACTAAATCAAAGTTGGTTGAATGGTGTACCAAGATATAGAACATATGTTACCCAAGCTGCACAAACTGTAGATGCGGTATTTGCATGGGGTGGTGATTTAGATTGGTCACATTCATCTCATCCTGATACGATAGCAGCAAGAATTGCAAGCGGTAATTTCTTAAATAAGACAAATCCAATAACATCAGTTGGTGAGATCCAAACAATGGCAATGAGTTCAAATTTAACCAATGTTTATGAAAATAAAACAGTGGAAACAGCGAAATTATCAGTTGTTTCCAAATTGGAAAATGGTAAGGTTGTTTTAACAGGTTCACTTACTAAAGAAGGTTTAGCAGGTCTTCAAGTTATTATGAACTATGACAGTACCAAGTTAACTTTAGAAAACGTGGTGTTTGATGCAGGAAGTACTATAACAAACTTCTCAACACACGATAATGGTAGATTAACATTTGGATCAATAGATCAATTAAAAACCGCCAGAATAAAAACTGGTACACCATATAAACTAATCTTTACACCAAAAGTATCATTAACCAATACTGCGGGTTTATTCTTCTTTGTGTTAGCGGACGCGGTAGATGCTAATGGAAAGAAAGTAGAACTTGTAATTGAGTAATGAGAATATTATTAACATTTATATTATTAATTGTAACTTCTTTAGGGTTTGGACAACAAGTAAATGCTCCGGACCCTAAAGAGTTTACTATTAACACCTCAGCACAAGATGCGAGTGGATTTAATTTAAGTGGGTTTAATTCTACTTCAATTTTACTTTGTGCTATCGGTTTACCCATATCTCCAAACGGAACAACATTTTATATGACAACTACAACGGGTTTAACACCTGCAAGTGGTTATACTATGAGTGGTAATAAAACTCGTTTGGCGTTTACGGGTACTATGACCAATATAAACAACGCTTTATCAACACTTAAAATTAACACAACAGCAACGGCGGGAAATATTCAAATATCGGTATCTGCAACTATAAACCCAACAGGATATTTCTACAACCCATCAAACGGACATTTTTATAGACCAATATCTTCAGGTGCAACATATCCAAATGCAAAAACTCTTTCATCACAACAAACATTCAAAGGTCAGCAAGGATATTTAGTGACAATCACATCATCAGATGAAGATGCTTTTATTTTTAATAATGTCCCACAAAATCAAATATGGTTTGCACTAACTGACGAAGTGGTTGAGGGTCAATGGAGAATTGATGCTGGTCCTGAAAATGGAACTCTTATCAAAACATCAAATGGACAAACCGCCGGAAATATAGTTGGTCAATATAATAACTGGGCTGGCGGTGAACCAAATAATAGTGGTAATGAAGATTATGCTGTAACAAAGTGGAATGGATCCCAATGGAATGATTTACCTGCTCACTTTAGTTGTCCTTATGTTATTGAATTTGGAACATGGGCAAATCCAGATGATCAAACATTTACCGAATTTTATAACAATAGTACAATTCACTCCAACGGTGTGAACACAAGTTTAAGGGCAAACTTTAGTTTTAATTTTGGTGGTAATATCGATGAAACTAAATTTTTAGGTGCACTATTCAAAAGAAACGATACTAATTCACTTTGGGTTGGAAATACTTTTAAAACCTTAAATGGTTTGGGTAGAGTAACTCTTTCAGAACAATTGGATACCGCTAAAATTTTTAATGGGCAGCAATATTATACAAACACTTCAGGTGGTCAAGTAGAGTGGTGTGTGGTGTATGATTACGAACCACAAAATCAGAGATACCAAATTTTAATAGATAAAAGAGAATTCCCACAAGGTATTTCATCAAATAGTGTTAAAAGTTTACAATTATTTGATTTGTGGAATGGACCTGTAACTTATCAATGGGATGATGGAACATGGGCAGCATATTGGATTTATACGCCAACAGAATTTAATTTTGCAGGTTCATCATTTACATCTCATATAAGACGAGCCGGTTTTTTTTGGGGATTAAGTGCGGAATTTACTTTTGCACAATTAGGAGAATATAAGCAACATAAATTTCAATTCCAAAATTACGATTCAGTTCAACTTAAAACACTTTACAATAGTATAGTTACCGTATCTGATGTTTATTTGGCATTTAAGGAATTGGCAGATGCCGGTGGTATATTTGGTGGTGGTAGTGGAACACAATTTGGATATGGTATTCAATTTAAAAATGCCGATGTAAACGATGACGGATACTTTAATGAAGCGGATTGTTTTGCATTGTTACAAAACTTAACAGGTTCCAAAAATTTAGTAGATAACTACACATTAGACAATACAATGAAAATAATATTAGATTCAACTTATGGTACAATAGGTAAATCTAATTGGCAACAGTTCCCATCTTTTACCGGTAAAGATTATGGATTCAGTTTGTTGGAGGGTAAAATAAATTACACATACAATTTGGCAGTAAGTTGGAAAGGTGATGTTAACTTATCACACTCAGCGACACCACCTTCAAATGGTATTACAACAAATAGTGCCAATTTTGGAATGACAACAAAGAATACAAATGTTCCATTTGCTTATATTATCACACAGATTGTTGGGGATAGTCTAATTGCCATAATTAAGTTCACACCGAATTCAAATCCAATTGTTGGTATTCAATTTCAACTTAATTACGATAATTCACATATTAATTTAACCAATACCACATATAAGACAACAGGCACACCAATAAATTTCTCAAATGATAAAGGGTCGTTTATCAATTTAGGATCACTGAATACGAGTGGAGAATCACTTGGAGAAAACACCGAATATCAACTTACTTTCAAGATTAAAAAAAGTATAAATAATTCATTAGGATTAATTTCTATTTCTTCAAACGAGGTAGTAGATGTTAATGGAAAAACAAGTAAAATAAAAATTCAATAATGAAGTGGATTAAAATTATAATATTGTTTTGTTTGGTTTCAATAGTTTCTTGTAAAAAAATGGAGATTATACCTGAACCAAAACCTGAGGTTCCGACAGATATTTTTACTGTAAAGGAAGTTAATGTCACAGATGGTGGTGTTTTAAATTTTAATTTAAAATTACAGGGGACATACACATTTACTCTTTTTGACTCAGTGGGTCAACAAGTTATAACAAGGGAAAGAATTGCCGGAAAAATCGGACAAAATACTTTAAATCTTTATACAAAATCATTACCTGTCAGATATTTATATTTATCCTTAGAGGATGAAAATAATAATCAAGTGGGTAAAACATTACTGATTATTAATTAAAACAAAAAACAATGAAAAAGATAATCTTATCCTTGATCGTATTGGTAACCGTTATTGGTTGTAGAAAAACTCCGTTTATTCCTCAACCTGAAGTTCCCAATCCTTTAGAAATCACTAATCGTGTCGGCATTAAATTAGAATCTCCATTTGTTACATCTGAGGTTGCCATGAATGTTAAATTGGAGTCCTCAGGTAATGTAACAATTAAAATTTTAGATATTTCAAACAGAGTTGTTTCTAAGGAAACTCTTTATGTAAATTCAGGTGATAATATACTTAAAGTATATACGAACGCTTTACCGCCTTCGGCATATAGAATAGGTATTTATGATAAAAACGATAATTTATTAGGTATAACCGATTTTAATAAACTATAAACACAAAAACACAATTTTATGTCAGAAGAAGTAGAAAGCACAAATGATGGCACTTGGTCAGGTCTTAAAAAGACAATAGTCGGAGTGGCCGGTACTGTAGTAACCGCGGGTGGTGTTTGGTTAACAACACTATTGGGCGGAGGAGAAAAGGAGGCAGCACCTGCTACAGCACC
>JACCDW010420831.1_pt1 | contig 61122 bp, 115 predicted proteins | sample 7449781 | NCBI WGS metagenome assembly JACCDW01 (sample SAMN15323449, study PRJNA562643) | freshwater metagenome | isolation source: river surface water | place: USA:Blue River Watershed | collected 2017-08-18
CTTGTACCTTTTCATACATGAGATTTTCTATTAATTCAAATTTTTTCTTGTGACCATCTGATTCAATTTCAACATCTCCTCCGGTGCGATAAAGTGTAACCTTTGATAATTTATTTTCATAGAAATAGAGAGACACCTTATCGGTATTTTTTACCAATTTAAAAGTCTTTGAGAATGATAATTTATCCATACCATAATCATTGGATACATTAATAACCTCAATTACCTTATCTAAAACATAATTTTGCTTTTGCTTGCTTAAAATCATTTGGTATATTTTTTACAAATATACTAAATTAAGTCAAAATAAATATAGACCTCTTTGATATTTTTCTCAGGTATTCTCGGAGGTCTTACATTTGTTTCAAGATATTTAACTTCTACTTTAAACCCATTAGATTCTAAATATGATTTAATTGTATCAATTGCATCTTTAACATCATTTAAATCTACATTAACTCTTGATAACCCGCTTCTTTTTTCAGCACCTGAAATCCAAACATATGGTTTTCCATCAATCCATCCGGCTGTGTGTGATACATATTTACCACCATCAGCAAAATCTGAAAACGTATCTTTCTTAATATCAACTAAAATATCTTCAACGTATTTAGTTATTTCATGTCTAATTTTAGAATTAGGAAGACACCATTTTGGTATATTATGTTTGGATTCAAATCTTTTAATATGTTTCATATTACCATTCAATCTTAGTCAATTGTGGTGATGGATATAATGTTTTATTATAATATTTTTCAAATACTTCTCTATATTTTTGACACCACTCATCAATATTTGGAATATTCATTTGTTCCATTTTACTACCCAATCCTGTTGACATATAAGCTTGTAATTCATCTGGTAATACGTGGTCTGCATATCCATATTCAGTGATACATTTACACATCATATCTCTAACAGTTGGGTCACAATCCTCATTCATCTTCATCATCTCCTCTCTATATTCTGGTAGAGTAAAAAACATTGCATGTGCGAATTCGTGCTCAAGTAGTGCATTTGATAACTCATCAACACCTAATAGGTAATAATTATGACCACCTTCTATTGTTCTGATTGTATTAATTACGGATAACATTAGTTTGTCCCAGTTGTTTATTTCATCTTCTGGTACGTTAAACATACACTCTTCTAATACTGTTGATGGTATATTAAATCCAGCCCAGTCCGAACCATATGTAAAATCTTTTTTACCATATTGTTGTTTATAGATATCCATAAATCTGGATACTTTGAATTGTTTATTGATTATCTCATCAAAAGCGCTCTCGTAATATTCTTGAGCTCTCATAAACATCAGTGCTCTTGTATGAGTATCATCTGATTTAATTGCCCAAATATGGTCACCACAGTGATATAGTTCAATTCTACTTGAAAATAAGTCAAGTTCTGGTTTCATATTTTGCTCTAAGAACAATTCATATTTCTTAATAATCATTTTACATTATTATTTTTAAGTGAGTATAATCTCATTATTCCTTTTTTAATAGTCTCACCTGCAAGGTTAACTCTTTTCTCAGTATATTTTAAAAATTGATCAACTGACATATTCTTAACCTTATCACCAGTTATAGAAGGCTTATCTTGATGAGTTAATTGCGAGTCTACTCTACTCTTAATAAGTTGATTTGCCAATCCTGTTTTAAGTGATTTTAGAAAAAAATTAACATCTGCTTCTGGATAAAACTCTTTTACCTTTTCCTCCATTTCTTTTTTGAAATCATCAGCTTTAAATTCGGTCATCATTTGAGCATACTTCCAAGATGGTGATTTAGTCTTTAGTTCGTCTAAATCCATCTTCTTAACAAATGACCAAGATTCTTGAATCATCGCATTCACTTCGTGTAATTCACTCCAATATAGATAAAATCCTATTTTATTATACCAAGTTTTCCAAATTTCTTTTCTCAGTCTTGGTCTATTAGCATCTAATGCAAAAGTTAAATCTACTGATAATTGACCCGACCCACTTAAAATCCTATTCCATCCTTCATAGGCATGATTCAATTCATGTGATATAGCTGATTCAGCCTCAATCATCATTTCATCAATATTATTAAATTTATCTGATATAATACAACCTACCTCAAGTCTTAAATGTAAATTTTTTGGCTCTTTATCATTAATTGGATCCATTAGATATGATCCATCACTTTCTTTGTCACCTATATTATAACAAGCACCAGATGTGTTCCAATTTTTATATAAGTATGTTTTAGGGTATCTATTTTTAAACTCATCATCAGCTATTACAGTTGCGCTGTAATCTACTTTCATTGATATAACTGGGAACTTAGACCATAAGTCTGAGTTAATAAATGATTTTAAGTCTTCACTATTATATTCTTTAGTAAGTGGTTCTTTTTTACCATCAGGTTTAAGAAACTCATTTATATAGTTTCTGTAATCATCAGTTATCAAATCTATTAGTGGTAGAGTAGCTTCCGCTAATCCAACAGCCTCATTAAATTTTTTAATATACCTCATAAATTATATATTAAATAATATATCACCATAATTATTTTGTATTATGTTACAACAATCTGATAATCAATCATATAATTTTATGTTATTTTACACCCTACGATAAAATAAAAACCTAACTTTTATGAAAAATTTATTTTTTTTACTCTTTTTATTTGTTTGTTTACCTGCGTTTTCACAGTGTGAGAACGATACCATTAACCCTTGGTTTGAAAATTTTAATCCAGAACCTACCTTAAATTGTGGTGATGATCTATCTACCGCTATGCCACTTGCGTATGATGAATGTGATACTAATGTAACAATAGTTTACTATGAAGAGATTTTAAATAGTAATTATTGTCAGAATACACAAGATTTATTCAGAGTCTACAGAGCGTTCGATAATAGTGGTAACAGTGTTGTTGAATCTCAAATAATTCACATAGTTGATGAATCAAGTCCTGAATTTACTAATATAACTTCTGATATTATATTAACTTGTGGTGAGTTCGAATTTGCAGAACCTATTGTCACTGATAATTGTAGTGGTGTCTATATGACCTCTGAGGAAATTGTTGTTGATAGTATATCACCTTGTAATTATTCAAAAGTTAAAATTTGGACCGCCTTTGATCAGTGTGGTAATGGTAATTCAATATCACAGACTATTACAGTTGAGGATAATATACCACCAGTTATATCAGGCCAAATTGAAGTTGAGATGTTAGAAGATTCAAACATCGACACTATTATGGTATCAGTAAATGATAATTGTTCAGAGGTTGATATTACTTACACAGACTTAGAGGTTTCTGGTAACAATATAATTAGAACATATACAGCCACTGATCAGTGTGGCAATTTTTCCACTTTTGAGCAGATAATTGATATACTTGAAGATGATGAAGATAGTCATCTTGTTGCAATTTGTCATCGAACTGGAAATGGTAGTTACCATACAATATGGGTAGCACCTCAGGCAGTTCAAGCACACTTAAATCATGGTGATTACTTAGGACCGTGTCAAGAGTCTTTAATAATTGATTGGCGACCATTTTTTCCACAATCTAATATGCAAGTGAAGGTTATTAAAGATACTAATAATAAATATCATAAACTAGTTAGAAATAAAGAATAAAAAAAGTGGACTAAGGTCCACTTTTTTTATTAATAAATAGTAACATGAAAACAAGTAAATTTTTAATATTTTTAATAGTATTTTTTCAATCGATTAATTTACTATCACAATGTGCAGGTAATATCTCTTGGACACTATCACCTGTTAGTCCTGATAATACATACGCACCTGGGTCAGTAGTAGATCTTTGTGTTACTATGGATGGGTGGAATGGTAATACTCAGGGATCTAATTGGCTTGAAGGATTTGGACTGACTTTAGGCAATGGGTGGGTAAATGTAACACCAGTGACACCACCACAAGATGCTGGAGCTGATGCAAGTGGAACTTGGATATGGATGCCAACTGTTACATCAGCATCAACTGGAAATGTTGCCGGACCCGGTTATTTTTTTGAAGGACCTTCTGGTCCTGTTGATGGTGATACTGGAAATGATTGGGGAGATTTTTGTTTTGATGGGTTATGCACTTGGGAATTTTGTGTAACATTAGAAGTTGATAATAGTAGTAATCCTTTGAGTCTATATATTGGAGTGACTCCATATGCAGATGGAACAATGGGTAGTTGGGGAAATCCAGATTGTGTTGATCCTGAATCTCCTATATTTGATGGAACAATTGGATGTCTAACCCTTGGTTGTACTGACCCAACTGCTTGTAACTACGACCCACTCGCTGGGTGTGATGATGGGTCTTGTATTATTTCCGGATGTACTGATCCAAATGCTTGTAATTATGATCCACTTGCTGGTTGTGACGATGGATCTTGTACATATCCTGGATGTATTGACTTAACTGCTTGTAACTTTAATCCTCTAGCGGGTTGTGATAATGGTACTTGTGAATATTTTTCAATAACTAACATTGTTCATCAAATGATGCCTTGTCCAGATACTGTTTGTATAAATTCTCAAGTTATGTATAATGTAACTGGTAATTTAGGATCAAATTATGAGTGGATAATATCAGGTGGTGGAACTACGAATTTTACAGGCAATACTCTTTGTAATGTTAATTGGGGTAATGTACCTGGTCAATACACTCTAAGTGCTAGAGAAACAACACCATCCGGATGTATAAGTGAGTGGGAGAATTGTACCATCGAGGTAATTATACCAAATATTGACTTTGATACTAATGAATACACTATTTGTCTAGATGATATAGTGGCATTAAGTGCACAGCCAGTTGGTGGAGAATGGATAAGTCCATTTATAACTGGTAATACTTTTTTTGGTAGTACACCAGGAAATCATCAAGTTGGATATACTGCTGAAATTCAAGGTTGTTCTATAACAGAGTATTTAACCGTAAATGTTAAACCGAAATTTCAACATCCAACTCTTTTAGTTGGAGACACATTGGTACTTCTATGTGAAGAGCCAAGTGTTCAACTTTATAGTGTTTTAGAAGAAGATGGGTTTACTTATACTTGGACTATTGATAAATCACTATATGATATAAGTAGTGATATTACTATTGATTGGAATGATACTACATTGAGTTATTTAGTAAGTGTTTGGGGTGAGGATACATTAGGGTGTCTTAGTGAAAAAAGAGAATTCTTTGTTAAAACTGAATCTTGTACTATGGTTTATGCACCTAATTCTTTTACACCTAATAATGACGGTATTAATGATGTGTTTAATATATCTGGTGTTGGAATATATGAGCCAACTCTTATTATTGCAAATAGATGGGGAGATCTTTTTTATCAAACAGATGACATTAAAAAAGGTTGGACTGGTGATAACGGTAGAGGATATTATAGTCAAGATGGTATCTATACTTGGAGACTCTCATATAAAGACTATTTAAACTTTAGTAGAGAAATTCAAGGTATTGTATATTTGATAAGATAAGTTGTAATATAATACTACCAACTATTTTGTTAAATAAAATTATATATACTATATGAAAAAGATTATAATATTATTATTTATTGTTATTGGATTCTCATCTTGTGTTTCCAAACATCCTAAGTGTGCAGCATATGATAGAGTTCAGAATGTTGAAGTAAAATGAGAAAGTTAATAACTACACTATCAATTCTAATTACTAACCTTGTATATTCACAAGTTAGTTCAAATATTTCTATTGATGTTTCTCTTTATAGAGAACCACAATCTATAACGAGTATTAGTAAAAATTGGAGAGTAGATACTGAGTCAAATAGAGAACTTGGGGCAGCACTATTACTTGCTGGTTTCACAACAACGGCACTCTGTATTTACGAAGGAAATGAAACTTGGAAGAGATCATCATCTACAGGATGGAAATATGATCCATTTATATCACAATCAACAAGACCATTTATGATGACTATTGGTGTTAGTTCTTCTCTGGCTGGTCTTTATTTTCTACTTAAATAAATTATTGCGTGTCAGTTATATTACCGTGTAAAATGAACGTAATGTAATTTGCGGTGTCTCTATAATGTGGATAGTGACATTCTGTAAAAATTTTAAAAGTGGATTCTTCAAATTCATTTGTAACTTCCTTTTTAAGTAGAACTGCTTCAATCTCCTTTAACTTACTTTTTTGAACAGGTTCTGAGAAATGTATAGTTAGTTGTATGTATCTTTCATTATATCTATCATAGTCCTCATCTAATTCAAAGTGTCTAAAATCAACATCAAATTTTGACTTCATATACCTTTTTAGTCTAAGACCATCTACCCATGCGGTGTTATCATCTTCAACAAAAATCCAGTTTTCAGCTTCTTGATCACTCTTCAATTTTGTATAAATCTCTAAAATATATCCTTCTGTGTTGCCAAGAGCCAAGTACTTTTTAAGTGTGAAACTTTCTAGTATATTTTCATCTTCAAGTCTAGATATAGATGACTTTAGCTCTTCTAGTATTTTAGAACTATTACTATTTGAGATAATCCAATCATTTATTAAATTTGTAGTATCTTGTGTTATTGTTCCAGTAACTTTAATTTTAGGACTAATTTCTACCGTAAAATAGTTATCATTATTTTGATTTATTTCAAAATTACAAATTTGATCCAAATCATCTGTTATGTTAAAGAAGTACTCTTTTAATACATCAGCGTCTGAATTATTAGACTCAAAAAATTTTTTTAAATGTTTCATTATATTATATATATTATATGAAGTGGCTAAAATTATTCGAGGACTTTAAAAAAATAAAAGATATTACAATAATTGGTGGTGGTATTTCATCTCTATACGCAGCCTATCTTTTAAAAAATAAATTTCCAGAAATTAAATTCACTATAATAGAAAAGGATTCTGAGTGTGGTGGTAGAGTTAAAATGTCTGAAATAGATGGTATTAAATTACCAATCGGTGCTCATTTCTCTAGATTAGATAAGGATAAAATATTGAGCAAGTTGTTAAAAGATTTGGATATTAAAGTAGAACCTTATAATTTGAAAATAGACTATACTTTTGAAAAGTCTAATGTTGATGAGTTTATTAGTAAGTTAAAAAAATCAATTTCTAAATTTGATAGAAGTCAATTCACATTTAAAGAATTTGCAAAAGAGGTTCTAAAAGATGATTATGATAATTTTATTAATATGATGGGATATACTGACTTTGAAAACTACGATTTAAAAGACGCTTTAGAAAGTTATGGATTAGAAGATAACATACCTGGGTATGAAATAGCTGATATACCATGGGATGAATTAGTTATTAAACTTATTGATTTTATTGGTAAGGAAAACATTATATTAAACACAGAGATTAAATCAATAGAAAAAATTGGTTCTAAGTATTTAATTAACTCTAAATGGAAATCAGATGGTGTTATTATTGGAGTAACTGTTGGTCAGTTAAGAAAATTATTGAAAAATGAAATTTATGATGGAATAGAATCTCAGAATTTTATAAAAGTATTTGCAAAAACAGAATTAGATATTGATAACTACACGGTAGTCGATTCAGAACTTAGAAAGGTAATACCACTTGATAAAGATGTTTATACTGTCGCATTTTCTGATAATAAAGACTCGCGAAAGCTGAATAGTGAAGATAAGGGATATATCGAAAAACTACTTAGTAATCATTTCTCAAAGTCTATTAAATTAAAAGATGTTAAAAAATTTTTCTGGGATGAAGGAACACATTATTTCAAACCTCTTTCAAAAAAATGGAAAAATAGAAAAGACTTTATATATGAGTGTCAACACCCAAAGAGTAATATGTGGGTAATTGGTGAAATGGTTGCAGAGAAACAAGGTTGGGTTGAAGGTGCATTATCATCAGTTGAAAATATTAGTTTATTCAAATAATTTTTTTATTTAATGAAAATTTGTTATATTAGCTATATAAATATCTAATATGAAATTAGTAGAGGAAATTCAACCAAATAATTTATTTTCGAGAATACTTGATGAAAAAAGAAAGTATACACCAAGAGATTCTAAAATCAGTCCAATTACTAAAGGAAAAAAACTTGGACCAAAATATACAGTGGATGAATGCACAGTATTGGTACATATGGTCTTATATCCAGGAATAATTGGTGGTAGTCTCGAGAATGATATTCAGATTATATCTGAGGTATTTAATAGAACAAAGGCTTCTATCACAATGACAATGAGTAATGCTAGAGCGATTCTTTTTAAGACAAGTAAATTAGAGAATGTTAGTTCTAACATGAAATTGGCATGTGAGAAGTATAAAAATCTATCAAAAAATAACTTTACAAATTTAGTTGGTGAAATCATAATGAAATATGATTATAATAAACGTTAAACACACGCTTCCCATCTCGAAGGATAATGAGAGGAATAATACGTCCTTTAATGTTTAACTGTATATCAAGTAGTAAATACGTCCAAGGAAATTCCTTCAAGTCGAAACGGTTATGACGCCTGGCACAGGATTACGTTGTGGGTTCGAGTCCCATCTTGATATCTTATGTATATGAGCTACTTAAAAGATTCTTTAAATATTGATTTTAGAGACATTAAAATGTATATTGTCACAGAGGGTGATTTCACACCCGAAGTCAATATATCTAAACTTCGAAAAGGTAAGAATTGGATATTTAGTCAACCATACTGGTCTATACTAAAAGAGTGGAGGGGTAGATCAACAATTACAGGATCTGTTGCTCTTTATGCCTTTGGTCTAATTGATAGAATGCCGAAAGATGTAGATCTTTTGGTTGATGCTAGCACCTTTAATCCTAATAGACAATTATATCACAATAGATATCCAGGCATGGAGGGTAAAATGGATGTATTAGGATATTACACCGATAAGAATTACAATGTTGACTTTTTTGATAGTAAAGAACATACCATAATTGAATGTGATGGATTTTTATTTCATCATCCATTTGAGATAATTCAAACTAAGATTGATATTATTGACTTTCGATCTGGTGGTGATAATAAAGACTTCTATGATCTCTGCGATGTCTTTAGAAAGATTAAACCCGATTTTGTCGCAAGTGTTTTAAAATAAAAAAGCCTCACATAAATAGTGTGAGGCTTTTAATATATAATACATGGTTAACGTGACTTTTAATATAGATTTAAGTGGTGAAGTATTTGATAAAGTTTTTATAGCTGGATACTTTAGTTTTTGGGGAATGGTTGAGATGACTCAAAGTAGTAATTCAATATATTCATATACTGTTCAACTAGAAGAGAATAAAACTCACGAGTATAAGTTCTTAATTATTCGACCAGGAGAATTAGAAAAATGGGAGATTTTAGAATCAAGAGCATCTACAAACTATAATAGGACTGTTGATGTTGGTGATGTTGATATGAATCTACCAGCTTCTTTCTTTTCCATATGTGATTAATTATTCATTAGAATATCTTACCTCAAATCCACCTGTTTTTCTCCATTCTTCATTTTCCTCACCAATTTCATACCAAGAGTTTTCACCATCCCATGCTGAATTGTAATACTCTGTCCAGTCATAATCTGATTTTATTGAACCCAATTCATCTCTAGTTTCTTCGTCTAAATCTTCATAGATTTCATCAAAATCTAAATCTGTGATGAAGTCAAGAAACTCTTCTTCCGAGTTACCATCATATCCAAACTGTCTGAATTTTTCCGGATCGAGATGTGCGGTTTTTGTGTGTTGTAAAATAGTTAAACTTTCTACCTTTCTAATTTGATACATATTAATTTATTATTTGATTTATTTTATTGTCCCTTTCTATGCTTGGAAACGCTTTTTTAAATTTCATATCTTTTATCTCATCTTCTCTATCGAGATATGATTTTTCTAATAATTTAAATTCTTCTTTTGTTATTGAGTCTTCTGATATAACTTCAAAATTTTCTATTAATGTAATTTCCGATATTAGTCCAAAAAATCTTCTGACAAATTTCAACTCATAGTTAATTCCGTTTTTTTTAAATTTAACAATATAAGTACTTACTTCCCAGTCAAAGCACAAATCCTTTGATTCCGCGGTAGATATGACTTCAAGACATATTTTAACTAAATTATTCATTGATATAAATAAATGTTTCATGTCCTGTATCTTTTTCACGAACAACGTCCATTTGTGAAATAGCATCATATAAAGAATCAGCCCAGTCACAATTTGATGGTGCTGGCATATTATAAGAATTTTCTTTTATGTATTCTGTCATTTCCTCTTCAGTCATTCCGTTCAACTCCGGATACTCATTTACATTTATATCAATTGATTCACGAACAATCCAAAGAGTTTGTTCTTCACAAAGTCTAACTTTTAATGTTTCAATTTTTGTATTTTCTTTTTCCATAGTAACATTTATAATGATATAATAAAAAAAGTTTAATTATTTTTTGTTGTATTAAATTATAACATTTTTATATATACCTTAAAAAATAATCAAAATTATGAAAAAAGTACTATTTATCACAAGCCTTGTTCTCACTACAATTGCTGTGACTTTTTTTAGTTGTAAAAAAGATGTGTTAGATATAGAACCAATATCTACTAATGATTCTTCTACAATACTTGAGAGAAAGTGTGCAGCAAACGATGTTCTACAAGAAGATTTAAAAAGTAATCCAGAATTGGCTAAAAAAATGGATGATATTGAAAAATTTACAGAAGATTTTGTTAGTCAAAAAAGATTAATCTCAGGTGGTATAATAGAAATACCAGTTATTGTAAATGTATTGTATAAAACATCTGCTCAAAATATATCAGATGCTCAAATTCAATCTCAGATAGCTGTTCTTAATAACGATTTTAAAGCTTTAAATACTGACTACAATAACACACCATCGATATTCCAACCAATTAGATCTGGAAATTTTGGAATTCAATTTGTATTAGAAGGTGTCGTTAGAAAGTCTACTACAAAGACCTCTTGGAGTACAAATAATGCAATGAAGCAATCGTCACAAGGTGGAATAAATCCAACATCACCAACAACAAATCTTAATATATGGGTTTGTAATTTGAGTAATGGAATTTTAGGATATGCTCAATTCCCAGGTGGATCTTCTGCAACAGATGGTGTTGTAATTGATGATAATGCTTTTGGGACTGTTGGAACAGTTACTTCACCTTATAACAAGGGTAGAACTGCCACTCATGAGGTTGGACATTGGTTAAACCTTAGACACATTTGGGGTGATGCTACGTGTGGTAGTGATCTAGTATCTGATACTCCACAACATAACACTGCTAATTATGGATGTCCAACCTATCCACATTATTCAACTTGTACCGGCACTCCTATTGAGATGACGATGAATTATATGGATTATACTAACGATGCTTGTATGTATATGTTTACACAAGGTCAGAAGACAAGAGCCATATTTGCAGTTGGTGGTCCAAGATACAGTTTCGCACAATAATACAAATATTAACTAATAAAAAAACCCTATCAAATTGATAGGGTTTTTTATTTCTTAGATAGGTGTAATTTATTTAGTAAAATTATAGCTTCTTAAGCAGTGTCCAGTCCAAGCAAATAGTCCCAATGATACTGGAACAAAAAGACTAGCACCACCTAAATAAGACAAATGCATCACTACAGCTCCTGACATAATGCTTGATAGTACAAGTGCTCCATAAATTGATGTACGTGGATAAATCAATAAAAGAACTCCAACTATCTCTGCAATTCCTACTAATGTTAGGTAAGGTAGCATATTGAAAAGTTGAAAGGTTTGAACCATTTGTTCAGATCCGGTAACTTTAGAAATGCCACTCATTATTAACATAAATGAGCAGACTGTAGTAAATAACCATCCTAAGTTTTTAAGTGTAAAATATTTCATCATAACATATTATAGTACTTAGTCAAGTAAAAGTTTACTTTAGAAGATCATCAATCTTTTTATCTCTAATCCAAGTTGTTTTAAGATTAACTACACTATCAACCCAATCATTTTTTAAATCCTTAATGAAGTATTCTTTTTCATAATCTTCAATATTCATCTGCCTTAAAGTTGCGAAGACCAATTGTTGTTCTTTTTTAAAAAACAAATATCCATAATCATATGGATCTAATCTATGTGGATCATCTACTACAACATTACTACTAGTTAAATAGATAGTTGGTAGTTTGATTTCTTTATCAATTAATTCAGATATTTTATCATAGTAAATATTCGGAGCGACAATAATAATATCCAATCTAAATAAGTTAGACATTATTTTTTCTTTGACCATTTCCCAGGTAAATCTTGTTGATGACTTTATACAGTTACATTTCAGAGCAGTGTCATTATCACTATAGATGTATAAAACGTTTTTCCCAATTAGGTCGTAGAAATCGACTAAGGATGATAGTATATAAGTCGATCCAGATCCCATAACAACTTTTGCCTTATTACCGATTTCTATCATATTAAATCATCTAAATTTTTTCTTCTTCTGTAAGCACTTTTTGATTTCTCGATTTCCTTTTTTGTATTTTGAAATCCCATATAGTTATCAAATAATAGTAGTGTTGCATCACTTATCCTTTCAGAAATACAATCATCACAGATAGCGAGTATTATTCTATCACCATCGTGTGTAGACCCATACCCAGCTTCGATTATATGAATAATACCACCACTAACCATATCATTATTAATGGTTGTAGTTTTACCATTCTCAAGCCTCTCATTCTTCCAAAGAATTTCTTCCTCTGTTATAGAGTCAGTATTTGAACGAGCTCCCTTTTTAGAGTATTCGTGTGGTATTACATTATTTTTATTACAACAAATACAATACATTAAATTAGTGACATATTAGGATGCTCAAATTCTATATGAGCAAAATGATTATTAATCAACATTTCTTTATGTCCACAGTAAGGACAATAGTGACTTGGATCCGAACTTAATATATCTTCTATCATTTCATTTCTATTCTTTGACTTAACACGATTTTCATATTCGTCTATATGAATAGATAGATTATTACTACCCCAATACATTCTATATGGTGCTAAAATAAAATCACCATTCCTGTATATGTTTTCAAAAACCAGAAAGTGATCTCTGTCTTCTTTCGGTATAAACTCTTTTATAATCTCAGCATCGTACATATTGCTAATATAAGAAAAATTTATAAAAAAATAAAATTATCTACTCTTTATAACTTTAGGAATTGTTTCATCGTGAATGAAAAGACCCCTTTTACCCTCTTTAACTAACACATCGAAATATCTACCGGGTTCTACTAAATCATCATCATAGTAATGACCAATAGGCATCTTTTTCATTATGACATTAATTTCTGATATTACAATTAGTGGCTCTTCAGGAAACTTTTTTAAAACGTCTTCAGCTATCTTTTTTGACTCTTCTAAATTAGTATCTAATAATACCTGACTTGCTAATCCACGATGATGCCCCTTAGATATTTCAACAGATGTTGGTAGTTCTAAAGAGTTTAATATCTCAACTGATTCTTTCCAATGTGGTGATTCGTAATAACATATGAAGAGATTCATTATTGTCTTTCTTTCAAATTTCTTTAAGTGCTTCATTTGTTTTTTAATCTTTCAGTTTTTCTTTTAGATGCCTCACATTTTGAAATAATATAATCATGTGCTCTTTTAAGTCTTTTCTTAGTTTCTGGATCTTTAGCTCTTGATAGTGCAACTCTACATCTTTGTTCAATTAAATTTAAAATCTGTGATTGTCTCGCGTGTGACTTTGATTTAAAGTCTGGTCTATTAATTGTTTCTTGAATATCTTCTTTAGTTCTAAATTTAACAGGAACTGTATCTTTTGGATTTTCATCTGTGTACAATCTTCTATTAGAACCTTTTGGTTTCTTACCAGTTCCTACTTTTGGATCATTAGATTCATTTATAAATTCTAAAAAATTATTAATATGTATCATCATGGTATATATTATATCCAACAAACTAAGAGTATAGTTATATCATTTAATATGTTTGATGAAGTTATAAATATCTGGAAAAAAGAAATTGAGTCTATTAACGTGGGCGGATTCTCAAGAGTTATTGAAAGTGTAAATTTCTTTCCAATGCAAAGCAGATACTACCCTCATAGTTTAGCCTGGAAAGTAAATTTTAATTTCAAAGACGGAATAAGTGATGGTGTGAATACAATAGTTGTTCCATCAATTTGGGAGGTTGAGTTGAATAAACTATTCATTTCAAAATTTGGAGATAAGTGGAAAGAAGGACCTAATTCTGGTGAGATTCAATTTCACAATAATCTATGTGATTATATGACATATCAGGGATATAGATTTATAGTACAATTCTACCCGGATCAATTCATATCTTTAATTCGCGATAAAAAACTAAATGAAATAGGTATATAATGGGTATACAGAGTAGTGATAGTTACATACACACTTGGTGTGGTAAATGTGAGACTCTTCAAAAAGTCAAGAGAGTAAAACACTATATAGATAAAGATATGATAACAGTTTGTCTATATGGTTGTCCAGTTTGTAGAGATATTAAGATTGAAGAATTATTTCATTAATCTTATGATCTCTTAATTTTGATTTGTAGTTACTTAGTAATTCATACAACTCTTTCGGATCAAAGTGTTTACCATTTTTTCTACAGATCTTACACTCGTAACACTCTGCTTGTGCCCAATCATCATCATCTTCTGTTATATACACATAACCGACTTCATATTCATCACCGAATACTTTGAAGAAGTATGAGACACCATCTTCTCGGTGATATTCATCACCGTATTCTACTTCGTGTTTATTAAACTTTATTCCTAATTTTTTTAATTCTTCTTTATTGGAGTTTATATACTCCCAAATTTCATTTAATGTCATTCTAAAATATTATCGATTTTTGAGTCTCTTTCATTTTTTATTTTACAATCTTTGCAGATAAAATCTGTATCTTCTCTTTCATAATTGTTATAGTATAACGTAAGAGAGTCAATATTAATATCACCACATTGTTTACAAGTCGAAATATAATTATTGACTATCTTATTTAACCAATCACTATTAATTTCAATATAATCTTCTTTCATAATATTATCCTATCTATTTGTTTTTTTCTCCATTCAGTAATTTCCATAAAATATACTACAAAATTATTAGGACCATTGTATCCTGAAATTGAAGGTGTGCTTTCTTCACCGAGGTCATTTATCAAGTAAAGAGTGTTATTTCTTTTTGACTTATAACTATTATAAACTCTACCTTTAGTAAATACTGAAAATCCACTATTTAAGCAAATGTATTTCACACCACTAATATACAAATAATATTTTAAATATATAGAGTATGAATAATATTTTATCATTTCAAAAGTTCTTTGAAGAAGTATATTACGATAGTAGAAAAGAAGTAGAAGGTTATGTTGATGCTAATGATTTAGTTGGTCAACGACTTTGGTTTCATACAAACAGAACACACAGAAATAATGGTTGGAATGGAATGATTGGGATTTATGATTCATCTCCAAGTGGTAGAAAAGCTGGACTCGCTGGACGATACACAAATGAAGTAAGATTAAAGGAACCTATTTTCTTTCAAACATCTGAAGCTGGTTCAAAGACTATTAAAGAAACTGATAAAAGAATATTGATAGCTGGTGTTTCCGGAATTGTTGTTCCTACAAATAATGAGACTAATGGTATGATTAAGATTACTTATAATCCCTTTGATGTGGCTTATTTTCATGAAATAGACGATGAGGATAAGAAAGAAATAGTATCAGGAAGTGAGGTCTACTTTAATGCCTCAGAAGATGGTAATTGGGAAATCTGGGTAAAAGATCCAGTTTATTCTAAATAAGTACCCAGGGAAGGACTCGAACCTTCACAGCCTTTCTTAAAGACCTTTCAGTAACTACTTACTTTTTTGAATTACCTACTAACACGACTACCACGAATGTTTACCATGGATACATTCATTCCGCCACCTGAGCATTTTTTATATTATGATTTTTTATTATTGTTGAGAATTTCTTCTAACTTCTCTTCTCTTTTATCAATAGTTAAACAAGAATCACAAACAACTCGAGCACTTTTATTATAGAAATTCATATTACATCTACTACATTTACACAACCAAATATGACTACCATATTGTTGCGAAGGATTGTAGTTGAATGATTCACCACCACCTATTATATTTTTATCTTTAGAACTCATATCTATAATATATAATTTATTATGAAAGAACACATATTTGTTTATGGATTATTTAGAGATAATTCAAGAAATTTATTAGGAGATTTTATACACTGTGGTAAGGCCTGGGTTAATGGTAAGTTGTACAGAGTAAATGAGTTCTATCCGGGACTTGTTCCAGGTAGTAATAAAGTCTGGGGTGATGTATATTTAATTGATCCAATTGTATTAGGTGATTTAGATATATTTGAAGGTGATGAATATGTTAGAAAAAAGATTAGAACATCGACTGATTTAGATTGTTGGGTTTATATTTACAAAGATGATATATCCAAACACAAAGAGATAAAAAGTGGTGATTGGTTATTGAGATAATAAAACCTCCGAAGAGGTTTTTTTTATTATGATATAAAAAGTAGTGTTATCATCAAAATAAATCCAATTATTGATACTATCAATAGTTGCTTAGCTGATTTTTCATTTCTCATTACTGATTACTTTGAGGTTGATCAGATTTAACATTCATCTCCACACGAGTGGCACCAGCCTTGTTGGTGATAACTTGCTTACCCACTTCTTGAAGACCTTTACTTTCGTAAATCTTCATAGCAGTCGCAACATCAATTGCCTGTTCAGTTTGCTCAGATGGTGTTGGAACAAAACTCAAATAGTTAATATGTACACCACGGTCTGACAATGCTTTATTTACTTGATCTTGTAGAGTGTCTTCAAATTCTGATTGGTCAAATTCCACAATATCAATATTCAGTAGTAGATCACGAGCAATATCTTTAATTCTCTTGTCGATAATAGAATTCTCAGCTGATTCAAATCGTGAATTATTGGAGCTTACATCATCAGCGTCTGAATTAGATTTAGCAAGATAGGGCGCTTCACTTATAAACTTAACTGGATCAACGATTTCATATTCATAATCCATATCAATGTTTGTTTTAACTTTGTTAGCAAAGTTAGTTTTAAAGTGTGATTCTCCTGTCATTGGCGCACTTGGAATTGTTGTCTTCAGTTCACATGCCACTAGTCGTTTAGGAATAGTTTGACCAGGTGGGATTAATTCCCATGTAACTCCACAGTCATTTGAGATAAGTGTTCTAACATTTGCTTGCGATTTGTCACAGGATTGAAGAGTAATCATAGTGAATACTACTCCAAGGATAAAGATAAATTGTTTCATTATTTATTTGTTTTTAAGATTTTACGATGTAGTTAATTCCAATAACAGCAATATACAAAATTGCTAATGGAAAGATAAGTCCGGCGAATGCGGTTGCTATAAAACTGGCATGCTCCCAATATCGACCTAAAAGAAACATAGAGTACCATTTCTCAGCCATACCGAGAACGATTGAGACTATAACCAATATTGTAATAAATTTTCCGAATGATTTCATATGACAAATGTAAGTAAAAAAATTAAATACCCAAAATATTTAAAGACTCTTTTCTATTTAAGAAAGTTTCAAAACCTAATTTAAGTGTCTTATCACCTAAAAAATATTGATAGATCTGTTCTATTTCAATTCTAAATAAAGTGTTTGGTGTTTTATCTCCTCTTTTAAGACATTTAATTACAAACGATTTTTTATTCTTTTTAACAACTTGTATTGTATCACCGGCTCTAAAATATGGTGACTCTAATTTGTCATTTTCTTTAGGCCTTTGAATCTGCACACCAGTAAACATCGCGAATCTTGTAATATTGTAGATTGTATCTAATTCGATATACTCACTGAAGGCTTCGATTTCTTTTTCTCTGAGTGTTTCTTGTAGTTTTCTAGATTCATTACCTATCTGTCTCAATTGTTCCTGCAACTGTTTTACAGTCTCTCTATTTTCTACAATCTTAGATTTAATTTCTGATAAAGTCATATTACAAATATAAGAATAATTTATTATATGTCAAGATAGTATTCTTTTTATTTCTAAATATTCATCTTCTGTTAATCCTAGCCACCCTCTACACTTAACGACATTTGAAACATATGGTGTTATACCAGATATGTTATCATCTATAACAACCCATTTATCACACCAATTTTCACGAAGCCAAGTATCAATTTCAACACCTCTTGGTTCCGTATGTAAAACAGGTGTAACATCATATATTTCAGCCTCAATACCCCAATAATCAAATACTCTTTGTAAATCTTTTATTGAATTCTTAACTCGCCAAGTAGAACTTATTACAGGTTTAAGATCGAAGTCTTTGCAAATCCTGTTATAGATTTCTATTGATGTTGGATTCCAATTAGTCGTGTGTGGTAAATTAAGATTTAATACACCATCTATATCTGTAAATATTACATTCATTTTAAAACTCCTTTAAGTAAATAATCTCTTTTATTTATTTTTAACCAATTATCCCAAGTGGAATTTCCACTCATAAACTTATTTATTTCCATTGTGAATAGATTAAAGTCTAAATCTTTAAGATTGTGACTTGCATAAATATTTTTACTACAGAATATAAAATCTACCCAAACACTTTTATCTCCGTGATAATTCAAAGAGACAGAGACTCTTTCATAATAAGCACCATCTTTTCTATTCCATTGAGAGTTTACATGAATTGGTTTTCCATTTTTATTAATAAAAACCATAGTGCAGTTATGAACTGGTTGAAAACAACCTGTAGATGCTATTAAATTTTGAAATTGTCCTCCTGTCATTTAGGAGCTAATATAATAAAAAAAATTAAACTTTAAGTGCTGAGTAGCAAAACTGTGCTAAAAGTTCGGCAACTTTTCTACAAGCATCTTCTATCTGCTTCAATGCCTCTTCATTATTATATGATTCCTTTAGATATTGTGATAAAAATTTAACTTTTGAAAAGTCTCTTGCATCAAGTGCTTGATCGATCAAATCATTAATCTCACTCTTTGACATATCAGAGTAGTCTTTTTCTTTTTCTTCTTTCCACTCTTCACCCTCACTATCTATAGACTTTTTATAATCGATTAGGAATTCAACAAATATATCAACCATGTGTGATATTCCAGCTTTGAAGTTCTGATTTATCATTGTTTCTTTAGCTGAATCAACGGACCTACTTAATCCATTTATCATTATATCTCTGTACTCTTCATCTATTTCTTCTTTAGAATCTAATACTGAAATAAATTGATCCATTATTGTTTCGAAGATCATATCGACACCTTTTCTTAATTCATTCTTAACATCTTCACCTGAAAATCTTAAAAACATTTCACCAATAAACATTGGAGCGAATGCTGCATGTAAGCCTCTTTTTAACTCTTCTCCTAACTTTTTAAGATCTTTTTCTACATCACCGCTGTAGTCGTCTTCTGCGCTTTCTAAAAATAATTTCCAGTTTTTTATCATACTGTATATATAAAAAATAAACCCCTAATTTTCATCAGGGGTTTATTACTTTATTCTAAATCTTTGAGTTGATCTCGAAGTTCTATTGCCTTTTCAAAGTTTTGTTCTTTTATTGCCTTATCTAATTCTATTTTTATTGTTGAAATTTTTTCTTTATTTTCTTCAATAAATTTTATTTTATCTCTTATTTCACATGCTTTTTCAAATTCTTGATTCTCAACACATTTTTCGAGTTCTTTTTTAAGAACAGATAGATTGTCAATTTTTTTAGACTTTTCAGATCCATACTTTCTAGAGAAAGTTATCATTTGAAAAGATCCGTCTTTTGAACTGATAGTCTGTTTTGACCATTTTCCATTTTCATCCTCACCTTCTTCATTTTTAACATTTCCACTAATTTGACCTATTGATTTGTTAAAAAATGGTTGGTTAAAAAAATTATCGAATTCATTAAAGAATGAATCGAAATCATTAAAAAAGTTTTTCTTGCTCATATTATTAATTATTTTTTAAACATAAATAACGAATAGTGTGCCAAAATAAAAATAGTGACAAAATGTCACTATTTAAAATCTATTTGTGTCGAAACTTCAATTTTATCTGGTAAAACTTTTATAATACACTTTGATGGTTTTGCCAATATCTTCTTAGTTGTTCCATCTGGCATTGTGAATGAGAGTTGATTCTGTATAGACATTGGTCCCTCAAATTGAAATGGTGTTGTTAAATAGTCTGCTATCTGTACTCTCTTTAATACTACTCTTTTACCGAAAATTTCAACTGATATTTCAAATGGGGCATCGACAACTCTAACTGATATTAGATTAGTCTTTTCATCATATGAAATAGAAACTCTCCCGCGAACTTCGTCCTGATATGTTCCAAGCCATGTGTTTACGGTCGCATCAGTTACAAACTCAGCAGAATCTTTCATAAGATTAATTCTCATATTTTTAAGATTCCAGGTATAAGTATTTTTAGTAAATAACATTTCATATTCACCGCTCCCATTAAACTCACCTATAGCATTAAAAAGCTTATTTAGTGTGTTTTCATGTAATGTTACTTGAAGATCATTTTGAGAATAAATCACTTTGGTTAAAAATAAAAGCGTTATAAAAATTGTATTTTTCATAACGCTAATATAACTTAAAATTACCAATCTACAAATTTATCTAATTTAGGAATTACTTTTGTTGCGAACCAACTCTTTGGTCTATTATCTCTGATTGGGTTTACTATCCATGCATATATAAACATCCAAATTGTTAACCAAATTGGATATAGTGCAAATATGATAGCTGGGTAAATCCAAAAATCATTATATTCACTTAATTTTAGACAAATAGATGCTAATACAATTCCTGTAATTAGTCTTATCAATTTATTAACCTTTAGAAGCTCAATGAAGAGTTTCACTTTCTCACTTATCTTTCTCATAATTTTTTTTTATTTTTATATATTTGTTATATAAACCAACTTATTTAAACTTATCAAATCTAAGTTCTACTCTCCTAAATATTGACTTAGTATCATTCAAGTCCAATTCTCTAATTATTGGCTGTATAGAATTATCATCATACATTATAGTCCAACCACTATCCATAATCCAGCCTTCACTATTTAGATGTGATATTAAATGTTTAAGGCAATCAACATACTCAGATATATCAGAGGTTGATCTATTACCCATTGAATCTAAAAATGTGATAAAAACATTTAGTCTATCATAGTCACTAAACTCGTGAACGGTTATATCCAATCGGTGCCCAGAATCGGAAACATCACGAAGTATATCTTCAATTTCTAATTCACTAATAGAAGACTCAAATAATTTATAACCTTTTAAATATTTCATTAAATTATATATTATTTATTGAACGATAACTTATCATATCTGTACAGAATTAAAAACGCATATGAAAAAGTATCTTGATTTAATTTTCGATGGTCGTGTAAAGGATTACGGGGCTTATCAATTGAGGAAAAACTATGGGAGAAATTTAATGGTTTCAACATTAACAGTTTGTTCAGTTGTTTCATTAATATTTGTTCTTCCATTACTGGTAAGTTCAAAAGAAATAGTTAAATCAGATATTGTAATTACAACTACTGAGTATCTTTTGAAACCACCTGTAGAAGAACCAAAAGAAGTAATTGAGAAACCAAAGTCTGAACCAGTTGAACAAAAATCAAACTTCAGATCAAATGTTAAATTTACAGATATTGAAATTACAGACGAGGAAGTCTTTGACAATTTGAAAACACAAGATGATATGTGGAAGCAAAAAGTTGGATATGATAACTCTGATGATAGTTCTTCAGTTTATGAACCAGTAGTTGATAATATAATTGAAGTAAAAAAAGAGGAAGAGGTTTTCAATTTTGCTGAAGAAATGCCAAAATATAATGGTGACTTATATAATGATTTATCAAAGTATATAGTCTATCCTGAAGTAGAGAAAGGCTTTGGACTAGAATGTTTGTTATATGTTACATTTGTTGTCGATAGAAACGGAACTATATCTGATGTAAAAATTTTGAGACCGTGTGAAGAGAGTTCCAAGTTTGGAGATGTTGCAGTAAGTGCTGTGAAAAAACTCGGATCATTCGAACCAGCTAAAATGAATGGAAAACCAGTATCACTTAGAATGACTATACCTATAAAGTTCAGCTTAAGATAAAATGAAAAACCCATCTGATGATGGGTTTTTTTATATAAAACTTTTGAAATCAAATTTCATTAGATAAGCTAACTTATCATCTATATTAATATAGCTTCTTGCTAAACTTTCAAGATCCTCCATATACTGGTCAATAAATTCTAAATAAGTATCAACTGTATCTGATAACTTTTCTAATTCTTCATACACTTTATCATCAGCGTCACTAAGAGTTCCACTTTTTTGATAGATACCATCTAATTCTCTAATGTGTGACTTTATATCTTGTAAAAAGTCTTCTAGAACTTTTTTATCTTTAAGAACTTCTTCCACTAGAGAACTAATTGAATATCCAGTTCCTCTGTGTGAGGATTCCCTTTCAATTATTTCTTGTAATTTTTTATTCCAAGTAGATGGTCTGTTAATATAGACATTCTCTAAATACTTAGAGACATGCTCAATCAACTCATTATGATTGTCAAACATTCTTGCTTCATTATATTGAACAAATTTTCTAACTTTCATAATGTATATATTAACTCTCTCCTTTATACAATCTCCAAATATGAATTAATATAACAATCGAATTCATTAAAACTATAGGATAAGCACTTAATATCAATCCATATATTATAAACATCAAACAACCTATTGAGTTGATTATTCTAAGTCGTTTCATATCCTTCATCATCGTAGATATCAAAACAACAACCATTGAGATATATCCAAAAATTTCTATCATATTAATCATTTAAATAGTAGTACATTCCTTTACTCCAATAGTCCAACCAATCTTTAGTGTCTGATAGAGAATGTCCATCGTAAATAAGATCAGTTATCACTTCAATTCTCTCACCGATTTCAGTTATAACCGGTATTAGTTTATTATAGTCAAAATTCTCGACCTCTAATTCGTAAGAGTAAAACTGACCTTTAACGTAGTCTTCAATAATTAATACTCTATCGGTATCAAATACACACTTGAAATCACAATCTTCAAATTCGTGATCATTAGGAGATTCCCAAACAACATTATCACTTCCATCATAAACGGTTATTAGGTAGTTCTCTGAGTCAGTATAAGCACCAAATACAATATCATCAGTATCGAATATGTCATTTTTTTCTAAGATCTCCGATAAATTATCTACGTCTGGGTCTTCGAGATCCAATTCTTTAATTCTTTCTATTTGAGACTCTGTAAGTTTGTGTACATAACTTTCTGAACCTCTACCTCCAAGTACTATTTTATATTTCATATTTATTTAGGAATTTATTTTTTAAGTCTATATAAGTTTTATTTGTTCTGGCTTTTACCCAGTATTCGTAAAATATCTTTGACGATTCCGCCTTTTCTGATGTATTCCAATCTTTTTCTTGAGGTAGTATTGAACCATCTTTAGAATACTTTTTACCCGATTTATGATTGGCATATCTACGTGCTCTTGTAAATCCCATGTGTAGATATTTTTTACACATATCAGCACCTACAAAGTCCTCTTTATCTAAATATTTAATAAACTCTTGATAAATTTTTTCTCTAGAAACTATCGCTTCACTGACGGTTTTAAATCTCCATATAGGGTGTAGTCTTGACTTATAAGGCTGGCAGATTAAAACGCCTTGTTGTCCTTTTCCAATTTTATAAAGGTGTGGATTTTTTTCGTAGTCAACATTTGGTTGCCATGGATATGTTTCTACGGATTGAAAAGTCTTACTCATAGTATGCTAATGTATGAAAAAAATTGTAATTAAACAAGAGCAACATATGCTTTTTCTTCTGTTGAGTAAATTGTTAAATAGTTACCACTTCCACTACATTGATATTCTCTATGTATATCTTCTTCTTTTCTATTTAATTCTTGTGTAAAAATATTTTTGAATCCTGTTATAGCATTTCCATCATTGGAAGACAAAGTTATTTCGACATCTCCTTTTTCATTCGCCTCATCAAATGTTTCTTCCCAATTCAGAACATCTACACCTCTTGATCTGAAGAATCTTTCTATTTCTGCTTTATTTAGATTAAGTACTCTAAAGTCATAGTTTCTTATAAATTCAAAACTTTCTTCACCAGATTCCTTTGGTGTTATTTCTATTATTAATTTATCTGATAGACTTATGTTAATATTATATTCTTCAAACCTTGAAGCAGCAGATTGTATGTCAATAATTAACTCACCTAGATTTTTAATTATATCAGCAACTTTTTCTAATGGTTGTAGATGTGAGAGATTTATAAATTGCCAAGATATTCTCCATTTTATTAACTTACCATATTTAGACGTATTAATAGTTGGATCTCCTAATTCATCGTTAATAGAGAGAAAGTTATCTAAAATTTCTTCTTTAGATAATTCATTAAATGATTCAAAAATTTTTTTTAGATATTTCATAAATGACGAATTTTAGGATCTAATTTATATATTTAAAACAAAAAATACTTTACCTAATAAAATAAGAAAAAAGTTAAATTACACATGAGATATTATCTAAAAGTTTATGGTAGAGAGATTGAGATGTCATCACATGTTTTAAGTGATGAGCAAGTCGATTCTGTGAAAAAGATGATGTTAATTGAGGGATATAAACGATATATAGATTGTCAAGAAAGAATTGAGGAAATTTTAAATTGGAATAAGTTCAAGTCTAATATGTTTTATATAACAAAACCCGAATTTTATGATACGAAATTTGAATTATATGAACATAATATTCTAATAGATAGCTTCACTTCAAAAGAAGTTTCTATGAAGGATAGAAGAGATGAAAGAGTTTACTATACCGTACCACAAGATGATTGGCACCATAATATATTAGTTTCGGTTGAAGAAAATAAAGGACCTCTCTACATATTGGAATTTAATAGTGATACAAGACCAAATCGACAAGATTTTATTTGTGAGGTCGTAACATTTGAGACACACACTGATCTTTATGATATAGTTGATAGTATATTTTATAAAAATACTAAGCTTCAGATAAGTGAATTTTTAGATAAGAAAAATTATTCAACATCAATTAAAATATGGACACTCGATGACATATACAGAGACTTAACTACAAATTAACCTTGAAAGTCTTGTAGTAGCTTATAGACTTTATCAACAACAGGATTTCCGACAGATCTACCATCATAAACTGGCTCTATATCAAATTTCTCACCGGAGTTTATTCTAACAACTATTCTTTCACCACCAGATATTCCTATTTCTGGTCTTGGTGTTCTAACTATAAATGAAACTTCGTATTCGCTCATATTATCTATTATATACTGTTTTAATTCTGGACTCATATTAATAATGATTTTTGGATATATATAAATTATATCTATTGATGTTAAAATAATATATACATTATGCCTTACTATACCGGAGAATTAATACAAGTTGCATTTGATCAATCACCACATCCAAATTTTTTATTATGTGATGGGTCGACTGTGAGTATATCGAGTTATCCAGACCTTTTTGATGCTATAGGTACTACCTTCGGAGGTGACGGTGTGACAAATTTTAACCTACCTGATTTTAGACCAATAAGTCCAAAGACAGGTAATAGAATTGATGTTGCAAATGGTAGTATATTTAGGGGTCAACAATACTTCAAATTTTATATTTGTGCACTTGAAGGTACAGAACCAAATTTAAATTAATAATATATTATGCCATATGTTGGACAAATAAAAGCGTTTGCTTATAATGAATCACCAGGACCAGAATGGTTATTATGTGATGGTATTACTTTACAAATAAGTGCAAGTATTGGAATAAGAGCACTATTCTTTATTATTGGAACACAGTATGGTGGAAATGGAACGACAACATTCGCACTACCTGATTTAAGAGTTATAAATCCAAGATCTTCGAATCGTCTAAATTTAACAAATGGAACAGTCTTTAGGGGTCAATTATATTTAAAGTATTATATATGTATAGATGGTGATTATCCACAATTTATAGAACACCTGGTACCAACTTGTCCTTGTGTTATTAGAACAATTTCTTCAGGAAATGGTCCATTCTATATGGCTTTTGATTCATATCACTCATATATGTATGTCTCAAATGGATTATCAAATACTGTAAGTGTCTTTGATACTAACAACTATTCATTAATAACCACAATCACTGTAGGTAATGAGCCGTATGGAATTGCGTTAGATAATAATGGTCAGTTATATGTTAATAACCACCTGGACGATAACATTTCTGTAATTAATACTTCTTCAAACACAGTCATCACAACAATATCTACAAATGCATATCCACACGGATTATGTTTTGATAGTTTTAACAATAGAATGTATGTTTGCGCATATTTGAATAACTCAGTTGATGTGATAAACACATTAACAAATACATTAATAACTACAATACCGGTTGGCACTAGACCGAGACAGCCAGCATTTGCACCTAATGTTAATAGAGTCTATGTTCCAAATACAACAGCTAGTACTATCTCAGTAATTAGTACATTAACTAATACTGTTATTACAACAATATCATTACCAAGTTCTGCGACTGGATGTGATTATGTCAGTTCAAATGATAGAGTCTATTGTACTTTAGCATCACTTAATAAGGTTGTATCAATAGATACAACAACTAATTTAATAGTTTCCACAATTGATGTTGGTGTTTTTCCTCAGTATATGTCATTTGATATTAATAGTAATATTTTATATGTTTCTAACACAACTTCAAATGATGTTTCCGTAATAGATGTCAATACAGATACAGTAATTAAAACGATACCTGTAGAAGAATTTCCAAGAGATATTGAATATGATTCTACTAATGATCGTATATGGGTTGCTAACTATGATACTGATAGTATATCAATTTTGTGTACTTAGTAGGATATTTTACAACTTATTATTTTCTACTTGAAGTAGCATTTTTAGAATCTCATTGTTTTTTTGAATTTGTTTCATTCTTTTAACAATGTTTTTTCTATTGCCTTTAGGTTTACCTTGTTTTCTTGCTTTAGCCATTTCAAATATTTTTTAGGTATATATTAACCTAATAAAATATTATCCTGTATATACACCAATTACCTTATTATCTTTTAATCTCAAATTAATCCTATTAGATTTGTTATCATAAGGTAATACCAGTGATCTACCATCTTCTTCTACTATTCTATGTACGAAGTCTATAGATTTTGCTTTGTTTATAGCTTCTGCGATTGTTAGTCCAATCCAATCTTTTTCCGAAATAAGTGTACTCATAATTAGTATATTATTTTTTATGTTTTTGTTTAAAAATATATATCTACATGAAACACACACTTTTAATAATTTTTTCAATATTTTTCTCACATCTATATTCACAAACATATGATGTCGTTATAAAAAAACAAAATTATACTTCATACTTTGAGTATGATTATACAAATCCTACAATAGTTACTTATAATCTTTATAAAGGTGGTGGGAATTGTAGTAGGTCTAAGTTCTACTTTAAGAATGATGAGAGTAGTTTAAAGACAGCATCAGACACAGATTACTCAAAGTCAGGATATGATAAAGGACATTTGGCCAATGCCGAGGATTTTGCATTTGATTGTGTATTAGATGAATTAACATTCAGATACTATAATTGCGTACCTCAAAATCCAAAAATGAATAGAGGACCATGGAAAAAGGTAGAAACACAAATTAGAGAAATTTCTCAAAGCAGAGAATTATTTATAGTGTGTATAAATATATTTGGTAATAATTATTTAAAAAACACTAAAGTTGGAATACCAACTGAATGCATTAAACTTGTTTATGATGCTAAAAGTATGCAACCTATAACTGGATATATTTTTACAAACACATCCGAACCAAAAGTTTTAGAGCTACCACCTAATAATATTATTAAACTAAAAAACTTGAATATCGATTTTTTACTAAAAAAGTAGGTTCATGTAAGATTATGAATATAATCTAAAATTATATTATTTCAACAATCTCAAATTCGTAAACCTCCATTATTTTATTACAAAGTAGTTTTTCACAAGCATCTTTAACTTTTTCTTCAGCTATTGATTTACTATCACATTCTATTTCTAATTTCATATACTTACCAATTCTAATATTCTTTATTTCAGTAAGTTTCAAATTAGTCATTGCATTTGTTACTGTTTTTCCTTGTGGATCTAATAACGCTGGTAATGGTAATATTTTAACGTATGCTATGAAATTCATTAAAAAATTATTTCATTAATTTTATCACCTGGTCGTATAGAGTCTATAACTTCTAATCCCTGGACAACTCTTCCAAAACAAGTATGATTTCTATCAAGGTGTGCTGTATTTTGCCTAGAATGACAAATAAAAAATTGACTACCACCAGTATTTCTACCAGCATGAGCCATACTTAAAACTCCTCTATCATGATATTGATTTTGACTAGAAAGCTCACAAGGAATTGAATACCCTGGTCCTCCCGTTCCATCACCCTTTGGACAACCACCTTGTATAACAAAGTTAGGAATAACTCTATGAAATGTTAATCCATTATAGAATCCTGATTTTGCTAATTTAACAAAGTTTTCAACTGTTATTGGGGTATCGTTATCGTACAATTCGACAAACATATTACCTTTTTCAGTTTTAATAATACAACGAGTCATAATTTTATTTTATTTTTTTATATTCATCATAAACACTTCTTATACCATCTTCTAATTCTATCTTATATCTCCATCCTAAATTATAAATTTTAGATACATCTAAAAGCTTTCTAGGTGTTCCATCAGGTTTATCAGTGTTCCAGAAAATATCACCTTTATATCCAACTATATTAGAAACTAATATTGATAAATCTTTTATCGATATTTCTTTACCTGTTCCAACATTAACAAACGAGTTTTCATTATATTCATTCATTAAGAAAACACAAGCGTCAGCTAAATCATCAACGTGTAAAAATTCTCTGAATGGAGATCCTGTTCCCCATAGCTCAACTGTCTCTGATCCGTTAATTTTAGCCTCATGAAACTTCCTAATTAATGCTGGTAAAACGTGTGAGTTATTTAAGTCATAACTATCATTTGGCCCATATAAGTTTGTTGGCATAGCTGATATGAAACATTTACCATATTGGTTAAAATAGTTTTCACATAATTTTAATCCAGATATTTTTGCAATTGCATAGGGTTCATTTGTATACTCTAACTCACTAGATAATAAATACTCTTCCTTTAGTGGTTGTTTTGCTAATTTAGGATAAATACAAGATGAACCGAGAAAAAGTAACTTTTTAACATTAAACAAGTGACTACTGTGTATAACATTTGATTCTATCATCAAATTATTATAGATAAATTCAGCTCTATATGTATTGTTAGCCATTATACCACCAACTTTAGCCGCCGCTAAAAAAACATAATCTGGTCTTTCATTTTCAAAAAAATTTTCAACATCAGACTGTCTAGTCAAGTTTAAATCGGATGAAGACTTCATCACAATATTTTTATAACCTTTAGATTTTAGATTTCTTACTATAGCAGACCCTACCATACCATTATGTCCGGCTACATATATTTTATCGTAAATATTCATACTTATAATATTATTTTTTTTCTTAATAGTTTATTTCATATATTTACTTTTATGGGAAGTATAATTTCAAAAATAAATGACGATTACGAAGACTATCTCTACATTTGTGAAAAGTTAAACATTTTTCCTAAAGAGATGCATAATATGTATAAACATGAGAGTGAGATTCTTAAAGGAATCGGATATAATTCTAAATATGACTTTTTTAAATCACTTACAAGAATTGATGAAATAGATAGTAAAATATCAGATATTTTAAAATGAGCACATTCGGTAAAAAATCTTTAGTTTGGTGGGACTATGATAATCACTCTAAAGAAAATGCAACTAGGTTCAACCATACCCCAGAAGAAATTCAATTAAAGATACTTGAAAAATGGTATCCAATTGGTATGATATTTAAAAAGGATGATGGATTCGGAAAGCGTATTGATATTATCTATAAAATAGAAGGATATGTTAAAATGTATCAAGGGTGGACTGTTGCATTTGAACCGGTTGAACCAAGTAAATATCTTTATAGCAGTAACAAAAATATTAATCCAGTATTTATTATACCTGAAAAAGATTGCTTAATACCGTTGAAGCGAGAATATAAATTGGAAAAAATTTTAAGAAAATGGGAAAATCATTAGAAGAAATATCAAAGCTACCACCATTTGAATATGGTCAAACAGTCATGTGTAGAATTGGTGATGCTTATTCTTTTGTAGGTAAGATCACAGGCCTTGCACATGAAGGTGTATTACCATCTTATATAGTTGAGTGTTTAGATGGATTTATTCCAAATGAAACTTATCAATATAGAAGTTGTATAATTCCAATGTGCTACATTGAAGACTGGAATAAAATTTAGACCATGGATAATCTAAAAATGGATATTGTTCTTTTCGATTTGAGAAAATACTCTTCACCTGAAGAGTTGGAAAGGATTGCCAAAGAAAATAATTTATCAGTTGATTCTAATAAGTTATCTGAATTAGCTTCTAAATATTCTAAAGTTTATTTTGATAGAACAAATAATGAGGCAATCGCTGTTCAATATAAGGGTAGTAAAGAATTAACAATGACACAGTTTTGTGAAGATAAATTATTATCAATTAAATGTCTTCCACCTGTTCCTATAAACGATGTTATATTAAACATAGATGATATTCTTGATAAGATCAGTGAAAAGGGAATAGAGTCTTTAACTGCTAGAGAAAAACTCTTCTTAAAAAGAAACTCTTAATTATCTAAATTTTTGTGGATATATATGTCTCCACTCATGACCTTGTGGTACATCACTAGCTCTAATACCAAAAATTTTCTTTTCTGGACAAGTATCTTTACCATCCATGTAGAAATTATTGTTACAAGCCCAAACCTCTATATTTCTAGAAAGTGCTTGTCCTTCTGAGAATGGAAATCTAATTCCAGACTCATTCTCAATAGATGTTATTCTTCCACCTTCCACAGTAACTTTAATAACTAAATTGTTATTTCTCTTACTAACAAATGTTATTTGTCTCATACCAAATGATTCGAATTTTTTAATCATAATTTATATATTAAATTTATATATAGAATATGATTAAAAGGTATGAACAATTCTTAATAACAGAAAAGTACGATAAATATATCAGGAAAAAGCTTATAGATTTAGGTGTTACTGATAAAGAAGAGTTAGATAGACAGGTTACTTTGGCCAAGAGTGGATATTTAGGAACCTATTTAGAAGAGAAAGGAGATAAATTCACTTTTGGTATATTACAAGCCATATTTAAGGATGCTATAAGAGCCAAAAAACTAACAAGTATTAAAAAAGGAATTCATAATATCATACCTTCTATTATACCATTGGCACTTGCTCCTTGGTATCCTATTTTAGCAGTTGTTGGATCCGTATTCGGCGCTAGTAGAATTTTCCATAAGATATTTGATCCAATTTTTAATTATTTAAATCCACAATCAAGATATGCAGACTTTTTAAAGAAAATGATAGACACCTATATGATTATACCAGAAGGTGAGATTCCTTTAAAGGATAGATTCACAAGAGCCTTTGTTGTTTCTGATAGATTAGTAGAGGCTATAAAGCCTGAAGTATTGGATAATTTCTCAAATTACTTGTCCGAAAAAATGTCAATGGAAGATCAGGATAAAGAAGTACCTGAACATTATATAGAAAATGAGTTGAAATCTTATTTAAATAGAACTTTTGATATCAATCCAAATATTCCTCTAAAGGACTAAATATCTATCTTAGAAACTCTTTTCTCATGTCTACCACCCTCAAACTGTGTTGATAGAAATGTATCAACTATTTCAACCAATTCATCACTTGTTAGAAATCTACCAGGTAGACAAAGAACATTTGCATTATTATGTTCCCTCGATAACTTTGCAATATCCTTAGACCAACATAGTGCAGCTCTAACACCTTTATGTTTATTAGCAGACATTGCCATTCCTTGTCCAGATCCACAAATTAAAATACCAAGATCATAACTTTCTAGTCTTGAACAAAGTAAGTGTGAGAAAGATGGATAATCTACAGACTCTTCAGTGTGACATCCAATATCTGAAACAGAGTGACCTTGACTCGTTAGATGTTTGAATATTATTTCTTTAGCGGTAAATCCACCGTGATCTGATGCAATTATTATTTTCATATACTTATTAAAATTCATCCTTTACTGGTGTTATCACATTAGATATCCACCATTTTTTAAATTTACTGTTAGGATACTTATCGCAAATAAATTCACCAACAATTAGAAGTCCTAAAATTAGGAGTGATAATATAACTATACCTAATAGATAAAACATAAAATACTTTTTTATGTATATCTCTTTTAAACAAAATAGTTTATAGTATTATATTACAACCTTGATTTAACTATTTTCCAGATTATTGGCTTAAATAGTTTCTCGTTCTCTCTAGCTTCTATTTCATATGGATTGTTATAGTAACCATATTTATAATCCATCTTAGCGTAATTTTTTTTAATACCTTTTTGCAGAGAGTGTGTCCACTCGTGTATGTAAATCTGAACATACTTATCTACATTATTCACATTATTTCTAATAATTGATATTATGTGATTTTCTGGACAATACATTCCATAATAACTATTAACTCTTTTATTAATAAGACTTTTAAAACCCACTCCAGAGTCACCGATTATTTCAGAGCAAGCTCTTCTTAGATTCCTATTTAGTAAAAGTAACTGTGATCTAGATAGTTCCGATATTTTTGTTTTGAGTGTCATTTTTACTGAATTTTCAGTAAATATACGAAATATTATTTAAATAAAAAAATATATAAAATATGAGTATTATCAACATAGAAGAGGGTAGCATGATAGTTGAAATCATAGGATTTCACAATCAAGGTGATAATTTTTTTGTGGACTTACAGACTGATGATACCAAGTTTAGAATAAGTTTTGAAGACTTCTCAGTGTCTATGAGAAAAAACTGGAAAAAACTACTAAAGTAATTAGAGGTCAGAGGTATATGCTATATACCGTAACATCCGTTGCAAGGATGTGCCTAAACTCAGCCATCTGACCTAGTTTTGATTATACTAAATAATTAATTTAAGTTTAAAAGATTCTCTCTGAAATCTCTTTCAATTTTACAAACTGGAATTGGATCCATTTTATGTCTATTGGCATTGTGTCTATTTTTATAGATCTTTAGCACCTCTTTTTGCCTATCAATATCTGGACAACTATCATAGTCAATAATTCCTGTTTCAATGAATTTCATAGCCCACTCAAGTTCGTCATAAGTAGCTCCAATTTGATCTTCATCTGTTCTACCATCTGTCCATAGACCATCTGTTGGTCTCGCCTTTAATATATTATCTGTGACTCCTAAATATTTACCAAGTTCATAGACCTCACTTTTCATAAGGTCTGCAATAGGTGATACATCAACACCACCATCACCATATTTGGTGAAAAAACCAATTCCAAAATCTTCCACTTTATTACCAGTTCCAACAACTAACATACCATTACATTGCGCAATGTTGTAAAGCGCAATCATTCTCAAACGAGATCGCACATTTGCCAGTGCGAGATTGTTAACCTCTTCATTTTCAGAAGTAACTATATCTCTGGCTTCAATTGTGTATTGAAATGCCTCGAATGTTTTTGTTAAGTCAACATTAACCGACTTTACATTTGGATATTTGTCACACAAGTTTTTAATGTGTTCAAGAGAAAGGTTGTGCCCTACTTTTTCTTTGATAGGAAGTGATACTACAATTGTTGGTAGTCCGGTATTTGCGCATAATGTGGAAACAACTGCGGAGTCTATACCACCACTAACACCAATTACAAAACCTTTTTGTTTACTAGATAATAAATATTCAGATAACCATTTCTGAATTTGTTCAGATACTTTTTTCATATTGTTAATTTTAACAAATATACAAAATTAAACTTTACCTTGTCCGGTAATAATCATGCATTTTAATCTTTCATTTTCAATAAATTCTAAATATTTAATGAACCTATTGAATAGAATTATTGATTTGATATAATACTTTTTAAGCTTTTTCATTTAGAACATTTTTTAGTTTATTATCTCTTTTATCTTTTATAATATTTTCTAAAATAGTTTCAAGTGAAACAGCAGTTACCATTTCAATTTTATATACCATACCGTCAGTAGTGTCTTTAAATGTGATAATAGCATCATACGTATGTATATTATGTGTAGTTAGGCTAAATTTAAATCTACCTTTGAATAATTTTTCTATACTTTTTATGTCCATAAATTATTTAATTTATCATTTCTCGAACAAGATATACATATTGGTGTATCATCAACTATTATATCTTTTACTTTATATGTTTCTTTTTTATCAGATATTTCTTTAGTCTTAATATCTCGTAAATCACCCTTACATATTTTACAGATATTAAATATGTTATACATTAAATCACCATCTTTTGATTTATCCCATATTTCATAATCAGACTGTGATACTCTATAAGCCATATCCTATATATCTAAATATAGAAAATATTTTCAAAAAGTCAATATAGTAAAGATGGTCAAAATATCCAAATACAATCTTTAGTCATCAAGTTCGGAAAGTAAATTATCTATATTATTATCTCTATCAATAGATCTAATTAATCTTTGAATTCCTTCGGATTTTTCTAACTCATGAAATACATAAGCACTTCTTGATGAAACTTTAAAGTGATCTAAAAGATGTTCAGGACAACCTTTAAACTCTGACTTTATTAATTCATTTAATGTTTGATCTTTTGCTTCCTTCCAAGATATACCACCATACTCTAACTTCTTAAAGAAACTTTCCATTACAGACACTTGGTCATCCATTAACATACAAAAGACCTCGGATCCTTTTATTTTAAATTTATGTAGCTCTATCTTTACTTCTGATATATTACCATCCCATTCTTGTTCCATTAAATTTATATTTGTTAATCTTAATTAGTTTTTTTATATTTACAAAATGATTCAATACTCAATAATAAACGGAGAGACATTTGAAATTTTAGAGCAACTCAGTCACCCACAAAGGCTAGATGACGATAGAATTGCTCTTCATAAAGGTATAGTTTGTCTTCTGACTAAAAATAGATGTTATTTTAGATCTGGCGTTGAGGAGTGGTTAGATGATACCATTGAATCAAAATGGATTAATAAAGAACATCAGAAACAACTAATAGAATATCTTAAAATAGTTTTAAATAAAATGACATCTTATAAAAGGTCACAAACTATTTATGAGATATTAGATAGAGATAATTACTACAACTCATTAATACTTGCTTGCTAATGTATAGACTACACAACACTTTTTTTTGGCAGGGATCGGTCTGTCTTATACATGAATTAATAATCGATAAAGATTTTATAGAATCTAATAATATTAAAAAGATATCCGCGGCTGAACTAATTTTAATTTTTGATCACTACTATGGTATAGATATTGGTGATTATGGTCTAATGGATATTATTATAGATCAACGTAGTCCTAACTTGACTATACATATCAAAACAATTGATCAATTTAGAGAACTCCAATTAAGAAAACTAATATTATAATATATGGAAATGATTATCTTTGTGTCTTTAATGTCACTTATCTTTGGAATAGTAACAATCTATCTTTTTAATAGACAAAAAAATATCGCCGAACATTTAAAAGTCGGTGATAAAGTTAGTATTGATGGACTTGAAGGTGAGATAGTTGAAAAGGGATTGGATGGTAAATTTATTGTAAAAGTAGAAGTGTCTGGTATGAGAATTTCTAAAAGAGGTTAATGAATATATAAAAATATGAAAAAATTACTTTTAATTTTAAGCCCGTATATTATATTTTGTTTAATATTTAGTATTCCATTTATACTCAAACCATCTAAACATAATAAAGAATCTAATTCTAAAATTGACTCAACAAGAGTTGATTCTATAAACACTGATTCTACAATAATAGAAGATTATATCATAGAACCAACGATTGATTCACTTAAAAACTTAGAGGAAGAACTTAATAGTGATTTAAGTTATAAAAATGAAGAGTTAATAAATCTTCAGAATGAAGCTCAATACAAGTTGATTGTTGGTAGTTTTAAATCTGAGTTAAAAGCTCAAGAACTCTCGGATAATTTATCAAGAGAGGGTTATGAACCAAGAATAATAAAAAACGAGTCTCTTTTAAGAGTTTGTGTTGCCTTTTCTAATTCTGATGAAGAAATTGCTGAGATTAAAACATCTTTAGAATCCAAAGGATACAAACCTTGGATTCTAAAGTCATTTAATTAGTAATCCACCTTCTTTGAAAGTATGTAGAGTCTACTGCTTTTCTAGCGTATGAGTTAACAACTGGTTTTCCTGTATTATATGCACCAGCCACTTTAGCCCAATCTTTGTATCTATCATAGTGATCGGAAAGTATTATCATTGATAATTTTACATTAAACTCTATACTATCTCTAAGTTCTTGCTTTGTGACTTTTCTTCCAGCGTAGTGGTGAGAGTATTTATGCATTATCTGCATTGGACCTAAGGCACCTGCTTTAGAAACTTGAGAATGGTTATATGTTGTATCATTTGGACCTCTATATCCAGTTTCTATCGTTGCTATATTAAAGGCTAAATATAAAGGTATATCAAAACTATCTGCGTAACAAATTAGTGAAGAATACATTCTCTCAGCAGGCGTATTAATAAGCTCAGCTCTTTTTGTATCAAATAATGATATCGATGCTAATCCTATAAAGAATAGTATTGCTGTTGTTAAAATTCGTTTTTTCATTTTTTTACTTTTTTAATATCTATATGAGTCACTTTTAAATGGACCATTCATATTAACTCCGATATAGTCTGCTTGGTCTTTTGATAGAGTTTCTAACTCAGCTCCTACCTTTGCAAGATGAAGACTTGCAACTTTCTCATCCAAGTGTTTTGGAAGTGTGTAAACTTTATTTTCATACTTATCGTAATTATTCCAGAGTTCTATTTGTGCTAAAGTTTGATTTGTAAATGAGTTACTCATAACAAAAGATGGATGACCTGTTGCACATCCCAAATTTACCAATCTACCCTCTGCTAGTACAATTATATCTTTATCTACTATTGTATATTTATCGACTTGTGGTTTAATAGTATCTTTTGTACTTCCATAGTTTTCATTCAACCAATGCATATCTATTTCATTATCAAAGTGTCCTATATTACAAACAATGGTATTGTGTTTCATAAGTCTAAAATGTTCTTCTCTAACTATTGATTTGTTACCAGTTGCGGTTACAACTATATCAGACATTGGAATTGCATTTTCCATTTTTAAAACTTGATATCCATCCATAACTGCCTGCAATGCACAAATTGGATCAATTTCAGTTACGATGACTCTAACACCTTGTGATGATAAAGACTCAGCAGAACCTTTACCAACATCACCATATCCGGCTACTACTGCAACTTTACCTGCCATCATAATATCAGTTGCTCTTCTTATAGCATCTACTAGTGATTCTCTACATCCATATTTGTTATCAAATTTAGATTTAGTCACTGAGTCATTTATATTGATTGCTGGTACATATAAGGTGCCGTTTTTCATTCTATCGTGTAGTCTTAAAACTCCTGTTGTTGTTTCTTCAGATAATCCTTTAATATCTTTAACTAACTCTGGAAATCTATCAAAAACCATATTTGTTAAATCGCCACCGTCATCTAAAATCATGTTAAGTGGTTTACCATCTTTAAATGCAAATAGTGTTTGTTCTATACACCAATCAAATTCTTGTTCGGTCATTCCTTTCCAAGCAAAAACAGGTATTCCAGCCTCAGCTATTGCCGCAGCTGCATGATCTTGAGTTGAGAATATATTACAAGAAGACCAAGATACTTCAGCTCCTAACTCTACTAGTGTTTCTATTAGAACTGCTGTTTGTATAGTCATATGTAAACAACCTGCTATTCTAGCACCTTTAAGTGGCTTTGAGTTACCATACTCTTCTCTTAGAGACATCAATCCTGGCATTTCATGTTCTGCCAAATTAATTTCTTTTCTACCCCAGCTTGCTAGAGAGATATCCTTAACTTTATGATTCATTGTTTTAGTACTCATTTTATAATTTATTTTGTTTATTTTATATAGATTTTTCAGAATTTGTTTTTTTAATAACTTGATAACTTTTTAGTTATAAAATATTTTAGTATATTTGAATCTATGGAGATAATTATAGGCGATAGAAAGTATGATACTTGGGATGAACCTGTTCTGCCTAAAAAGAGATCAAAAAATAAAATAGTCACTATTGTTGTATATGATAAGTTTGAGGGTATTCTTAGTGATGTTATAGTTCTAAGTAAATATAAGTACAAGTGGGTGCTAAAGGGTTGTAAGTTGATTAAACACGAAGATATCGGTGATAGATTCATGGACTCAAAAATTAAAAAAACAAGATTAACTATTTCTTTCGAAGAAAGAGTTGGTAGCCATTTGGATGGATTTGTTGAATCTGAAATTAGAGATTATTTAATTTGTAAAGTCTTTAAAGCAAACTAATTTTTCAAATTTTCCACTTTGTATCTTTATTTGTTCATCTGACTCTTTCCTACCTCTACATTTTTCTATAAAGTTATCTAAAACAGGATAAGTCATTTCTTTATCCTCTGGGTGAAATAGTAGTCCGTATCTTTTTCTATCTTCATCTGAAATACCTACTATAATACCATTCAACATTGCAATTTGCTTGAAACCATTTGGCATTTTTTCTATTACATCATGAAAAGAAAAACTGAATTCAACTCCTTGTAAATCGATATCATTAAATAAAAAGTGTCCCTTGTCGAAATTTGTAAGTTTTAAATGTTTATGTATATAATCGTTAGAATCAACAATAGACCCACCATATATTTTACACATAGATTGAAATCCAAAACAAAGTCCTAATATAGGACAGTTTAATTTATTGTAGATCTCATTTTGCAATTCTAATCCACTGTCATCTTTACTCGCTCTATAATCGGATCCAGTAGATATTGCTCCTACTATTTTATATTCAGAATTTACTTTATTAAATTCCTCTATCGATGAAACTGTTTCAAACTTCTCACCTCTATACTTTAAATAGTTTAAAACGTTATTCAAATAATTATGCTCTGGTGGCTTGGAGTTATCAATTATTAATATTATCTCATCTCCCTTATTAAAACTATTTTTTAGACCAGATTTTAAAGATTTGGCATTATTATTCACAGGGTGTTTATAACTATTTGGATATTTATCAATCGACTTTAAGTCTTCTGGCTTTAGGTTATACCCAAAGTTAAAGTTATTAAAAAACTTACAAAGATTTCTTATAGATATATCTTCAAATCCAAATTGAGTACTTGGATCATTAACGGAACCGATTCCATTATAGTAACCAACAGATACTTTATTTGGTGCCTCTATTGATATTTGATCTTTAATGTTATCACCATAGATTATATCTACGATAGTTTTAAATCCATTTTCATTTTTTATAAAATGTATATCTAATGATAGTGTATCAGGTTCACCATCTTTATGTGTTGTCTCTCTTGAATAGGATGCTCTTAGAATATCAGTTTCTCTAGTTGAATTTCCTAAATCGAATGTGAAACTACCATCAGAAGTATAAATTGACAATTGACTAGGAAGCGTTTTCAGAACTTCTTCATCATAGGCTAGTATTTTCTTTACTTCATTAAATTGTTTAAGAAACCTCATAGACTATATATTAATGCGGTATTTTAGAATATAAAACATAATATATAGAATATAAAAATTGCAAATTTTATTATGTTAACAAAGTATAACGAATTCCTTTTTGAGTCTCTGATTTTAGAATCAATCGTAGTTTATTCCAATAAATTTAAAGATATACTTAAAGAAATTGATTCACCTGTTGCTAAGGCAATATTAGATATTGAAACAAAAGATTTAGATGTAGCTAATAATTTCTTAGATATAAATGATAAGGATACTATAAGTTTTATAGCTGATAGAAAAGCTAAAGAACTTTTAGAACAAAAAGACAAGTTTGTAATTTATAACGGTGGATCAGGATTCCTGAGACATTCAGCTGGCAACGCTGAGATTTTTGCACTTTTGGAATATGAACCAGTCGGAGATCAGACTTATCATCCACAGAATGGTGAAAAAGGTGAGGTACTAAAGAAATCAAAATCTCCAAAATCTGAAAATATCTATGTTAAAGTTAAATTTCCCGGTGGTATAACAGTTATAAATGAAAATAATTTAAGATATGTTGATGTTAATCAATTACCATTTCAACAAAATAGACAAACTATCAGAACTGGTAGAGGTGTTAAAGCTCTTTTGAGTAAGTCAGATTATAAATTTACAGATGCTGATATTGAACAATTTGTTAATAAATACAAATCAGCATGGGATGCGATGAATGATATTTTCAGAAAGTTTGAACTTGTTAGTGGTGAACAAATTGCTCATTGGTATAATTACAATAAGTATGAGGAACAAAGAGGTACTATGGGTTCTTCTTGTATGAAGGCGGTAGATGAATCTTATTTTAATATTTACGCTAATAATCCTGATAAATGTTCTTTACTTATATTAAAATCGGATGATGGTCAAAAAATTAAAGGAAGAGCTCTTGTTTGGAAGTTAGACAGTCCACAAGTTACCTATGTTGATAGAATCTATACTAATAATGATTCAGATGTAGAGTTGTTTAAACAATATGCATATGGTAAAGGTTGGTATCACAAACCGAATCAAAGTAGTTCTAATGATTACTCAATGGTTGGTAAAGAAGGTGTTAGAAAAGAGGGACATCTTGTTGTTAATTTGAAAAATCAAAATGAAGGAGATTATGATAGATACCCATATCTCGATACATTGAAATATTTTAATACCTCTTCTGGTAAACTAACTACTGAGGAAATGAGAGGTTATAGTAATTATATAACTTTAGAAGATACCGGTGGTCGTTGGATAGAGGATGAAGAGTGTGATCACTGTGGAGGTGACGGCCGAGTAGACTGTTATGAGTGTGATGGTGATGGTAAAGTAAGATGTAGTGAGTGTTACTCAAGGTCTGCTAGAAGAAGTACTGGTAAAGTTGAGTGTGGTGAGTGTAGTGGTGCTGGTGAACTTGATTGTCCAGATTGTGATGGCAAGGGCGAAATAGATGGAGAAAACTGTGAGTCTTGTAATGGTGATGGTAAGAAGCAGTGTCCGGATTGTGATGGTGACGGTGATGTTGATTGCGAGGACTGTGGTGGTGACGGTGAAGTAGAATGTGGTAACTGTGATGGTGATGGCCGTGTAGATTGCCCAGAGTGTCAATAAACCTATTTTTATTGTTAATAACTTTTTTTAATAAATTCAAACTTTTTATTGTTATTGATTTATATTTTGTTATATTTACATAAAATAAAAATTATGTGGGATAAATTAAAGTCCTTTTTTAACAAAATTAAATCCATTCTCATGACAGAAAACAACGAAGTTAAAAATTCTGAAGATCTACAATCAGAGACCAAGACCAATAAAAAAACATATCGATTTGAGATAGGTGATAATGTGTATTGGATACTTTGGTGGTTTGGTATATTTACACTTATGTTCTTTGAAAAGTGTTAAACTTCCAATTAAAGATATCAATCGATGATGATTTCGGAACTGATCGAAGTCCATATACTGGTGCCTTAATACCCGTCAATGGAATAATATCTATACATGGTGACTATGCTATAGTAGATCCAAGTATTTTTGTTGGTAAAGATTTCTTTTTACCAATATTAACTCTACTAAATCATAATAAGAATTTTAAAGACATAGATCGAGCAGAGTTATTTGACCTGATGTCAAAGTTTGGAAAATCTCAAATAGAATCATTGAATAGAGAAATTCAAGAGTTTAATCTTGACAATGCTTATGATCTTAGTAGTGTTGATAAAATTGATGACATAAGAATTGACTTTACTTTTAAACATTGTCCTCTTAATGGCGCTCTTCTCATTGATAATGGATCTTTTATTGAAGTATTCTTATCACCTTATACAAAAAACTATTTCACAATGTCGGAAAGTGAGTGGTGTAGTTTTGTTAATTATTTAGAACATAAGTTAAATATTTCTGAAATACGAGACTCTAAAATAGAGGAAATTTTAGGAGATACTAAACCATATAAAAACCTACTAAGACAATTAGGATTTTTAGTTTCTGAACAAAGATATAATAGTAATAACTTTTTTGATAGTGTCTGGAGATTCTATAGAGAAAGAGGATATTTAAGTGATAAACAAGCAAATGCTTTGATAAAGAGTATGTGGAGTTAGTCTCTTCTAAAGAAATCTTTAAATCTTTGTATTCTTGGAAATCTTGGATAGTTTTTACTATACTCAACACCTTGAGTTGATCTTAGTATGCTTCCTACTTTTCTACTATCATCATCATTATAAAGAGTACCTGTGTTGATGTCTAATCTAGTGAATGTGTCCATATAAGGATAAACTTCATATTCACCTGGTTTAACTTTAACTTCCATTTTAACTCTATATGACACTTTTTCAAATATTATTTTATCCTTACTGCTAAAATTATTTTCTGCTTTATAACACCAACCATTTTTAATAGCATATTCGTGAAATTTATATAACAAGTAATCTTCAGATGTATAAACTCTATCCATGTAATATTTTACATTCAACTTCCTATTAGAATCTTTTTCAATAATTGAATTTAATTTCCAAACTAAAGCTCGTCCAATTACTTTGTTCATCTCCTTTAAAACAAGTAATTGACAAACATCTGTATTCAATGTATATAAGTCTAAAAAGTCTCGATTATTCATACAAGATGAACCAAGATTACCAGTTCTATTTAAATAGTTGTTTACATCATAAGCACTTTCTATCTCTTTACCGCTTATGAGAGAGAACTCTTGTTTACCTTCAAGTGCTGATTTTACTTGATTTACAAACTGTTCTAAGTCAGAATCTTTATATTTTGTTCTAAGTATTTTATTTACTAATTTACCAATTTTTATTGCGTTTCTGGATGATGTATAGACGCCTGGTCCCATTCCATCTTTATCATACTGGTACATATCATCAGCATCATCTTTTCTCCATTCAGAGCTGAAATCAACATCTGTATATCCTTTGAAAAAATCTGAAACTTTTTTTATCGAATTATTCATTGTAGAGAATGTAACTGTACCATCATCATCTATATCAATAAATGTAATATCTGGAAGTATATGATCACCTTCACTATTCAATAGTTCTTTTGATATTGGACTATCTATCTTCTTTATTATATCTCGAAATTTAGGTGAATAATAAACTAATGATTCTAAAATTGATTCATATATCATAGAATTATATATTAAATACATACAATTAATATGTGGTTTTGTTATATCATAGAATGCTCAGATGGTACTCTTTATACAGGAATTACTAATAATTTAGAAAAGAGAATTTCAACTCACAATTCCGGTAAAGGTGCTAAATATACCAAAACAAGATTACCAGTTATTTTGAGATGGTCTACTCAATGTGAGAATAAGTCTGATGCTTCTAAATTAGAATGGAAGATAAAACAATTACCGAGATCTAAGAAGTTAATCCTTTTTAGCGAAGGTAATTGATATTTCTGTGTATGGAGTTTCTATATCATTCTCTTCTTTTGTGATAGTCATACCGTATGTCTTTCCTATTAGACGGTCATTTGGTATATACCATCCTAATGCTTTTACCTGTGGGATGAAGTTATCTCTAAGTGTTTCAATTATCTCATCTTCATTTGTGAATAGTCTTATATCGATAAATGCGTTATATGTAGCTTGTCCTATGATGTATTGATTAACTTCACCGGTATCTGGGTCATCATCAAATTGTGATGGTATTAGACTTGGCGTTTTTACTGTCATATCTTTTATGTTGTAAGTAATTGCAAAGTCTTGAAATATATCGTATAATTCATCCATATCTTCTTGTGTGAATCTACTTTTTGGAAATATTCCACCTTGAAATGCTTCAAATCTTTTTAAATGTATCATTTTCCTAAGTCTATTTTATATGAAACTGAATATGTCTTATATTTTCTATTAAGTGATACACCTAAATTTGAAAGGAAACTTGGAACGACTTTTAATGTTTTATCAGGTTCTATTTTTAAATTATCTAAGACAAATCTATCAGGATCCTCGACTTTATTTGAAAGTGACATTTTCAAATCTCTTAAAGATTTTGGAGCGTTATTTTGTTTAACCAGTGAGTCAATGACTGATAGCTCTTGTTGATTATTTCTATTTGCCATAGATTGAGCATCAGCTTTAGACAATCCTAATGATAAAAGTGCACTTAAAGCAATTGTTTTTATAAAGTTAGATTCCTCGTTAATATGTTGATCAAAATTATTTAGATGTTTCATATTCTTATATATAAACTTAATATATAAGAAAATACACTTTAATTAATGAAGAAGTTCTCAACAATAAATGAAGGTAAATATTTTACACCGGATCCTTCTGTTTTAAAAAAGTATGCAGCTTTTATTATTCCACTTTACATAACAGGAAAAGTTAAATGTGATGAGGTACTACTTGACGAATATTTAGAGTTATACAAAAAGGCTGTTAAGGCTAAAAATATGAACGTAATTTGTGACTTGGAAATACAAGCAGTTAAATTAGTTTTACAAGAAAATCCAATGACTGCTGGTGGATATGAGGTTTTTAAAAAGGAAATAGAGAATAAATGTCCAAGATTGGAAAAGTTTTTAAAGACTTATATTAACGAACCTAAGATATTCTTACAGTAATCACTCGTCATCTTTCTTATCATTAAATAGTTTATTCATAGTCCAATCTCTCCAGAAATCTTTACCCTTTGTGTCTGTTTCTTCTATAAAACTATTTATAATCTTGTTTAGATTTTCTTTAATTCTTTCTTGATAAACACTTTCAAATCTATCTATCCAAAATTTTGAAAGCTCTTCGGACTCAATTACTACCGACTCACCATATTCATAGGATATTTCAACAACATTATTTCTATCATCTGTATGTATACCTATATTTCTACCATTTGTAGTTGGTAGATTTATATCAACATGATAATATCTATATCCATATTTAAGTTTCTTAACTATGGATATTCTGGGATCATCAATATTATCCCAGACATAATTCAAAAATTCATTTAGATTATCCATGTTATATTTTATAACAAATTTGGTAGTATAAGTTTTAAAGGCTTATCTTTTAATATGGCCTTTATTCCACACTCTAAGGCACCTTCATAATCAGCTCTTACACTATCACCAATCATTAATAACTGACCAGGTTGTAAAGAACTTTTTTGAATAACTATATCATATATTTTTGGATCTGGTTTTGAATACCCAACATCACAAGAAAAAATAGGATCTTTAAACCATCTATCTAATCCTAAGTTGTAAAAACACTCTTTATATGGTGTTGCAATATTTGATATTAAATATAAATCATATCTTTTGGATAATTCATTTAGCACAAACTCGGTATCACTAAATAGATGAGTACTATTATTTTCTTCTTTAATATCATACTCATATTTTTCCGTATAGACATTTGAACCAGGTCTTATTGATTCTTTTAATTCTTCGAATGAGTTAAAATTTTCTGTCATAACTTTATCTCTCCAAAAATTCATCTCCTCCTTGGTTAGTCCTAATGACCTAAATAGGTTTAGGTATGGTTTTGCTTTATATTCTGTATAAAGAAGTGTATTATATAAGTCGAATATTATTGCTTTAGTTTTCATATTGTATATATTTAATATATAATTTTATGAAAGTTTATAGATTTAATGAGCACAGTAATTTAGATGAAGTCACAATTGATTTCATCAATGGTAGGATTAGTGAATCCGAATTCAAAGATTATATCAATACAGATATTCTAAATGAATCGGTTATGTCTTATGTTAAAGAGAAAATTATAAATGTTCTATATTCATTTTTAGTTAAGGCATCTGAGATTGGCTTTTCAATTTTAAATAAGTTTAAAAGTTTTTTTTCTTGGTTTATTGGAATTATTTCTAAATGGAAAGAGAAACATCCTACTTTATATAAAGTTATCATTATAACCGTTATTATAATAATATTATTGATGGTGTCAGCTTCTTCTGCATATGCACAGAGTAAAGGTCAGCCAATTCCAGAGAGTGAAATAAATGTAGCTATTGGATGGTTAGATTTGATAAAGGGTAAAACAGATTTAGATGTATTAGAAGTTAATAAGGCGATTGCTCACCTAATTGATTTACGAGACGGTAATATTGAAATAGATGGTCTTGGTGAAAAAGCTCTACAAATAGCTGAATCAGCACTAGAGACATCTAATAAAATGATTGTTGATGCTAAGTCTGATTTAGATAAGGGTGATGAAAGTACTGCTAAGATGTGTTTAAATCTAATGGAAAGAGGGTCTGAGTACATATCGGCTATCTACTCAAAAGGTGATACTAAAGAGGTTATAAAATTAGGAAAATTATGAACCAAGAAATAACTTTCAATAAAGTAGGATTTGAAATAACATATCGTGAGTTATATGATATTCTAAATTATATAATAGATGAATTTCCAGAGTTGATTTTTGACATCGAAAAATCATCTCAATCATCTCTAATACTACCTGATGATAACTCTTTTATTATTACTTTTCAACAAGAAGGTGATATGTTTTCAGCTGGTGTATTACACTACATCGAACCAAAGATATTTGGTCTTATAAGTGATGTTAATTCACAATTAAGACCTTATGGATTGTATGTTTCAGATTCAGACTTTGGTCAGTCTGATATTTATTATGAATTGGTTATTTCAAAAATAGGACATAAACCTAAACAGTTTTCAAATGATATTAGAGATAGAGGTATTAGTGAGGATGTTTCTAATGCTTCAACTGCTGGTATGGGAGCTGTTTCAAATGCAGGTGTATCATCTACAACTACATCTGCTAGCTCAGTAGGCAGTGGTGATGTTACAAACACTTTAAAAACTAAAGGACAAAAGATGGGTAGCCCAAGTCAAGTTAGTGATTTAAGATTTTTAAAAGGTGTTAAGATCAAGAGAGTTAAAGATATTTAATTTAATTCGAAATACTTAACTAGTTTTGAGGCTGTTGAATAATTTGTTGCGATTGGTGTATCTGTTACATTACAAATTCTAAGTAACATTTGAACATCAACTTCATGTGGATGTGAGCTAAGTGGGTCTATAAAGAATATAACACAGTCTATTTTTTGCTCTACAATCATTGCTGCTATTTGAGCATCACCACCAAGAGGACCCGACTTTAATTTATTTACTTGACATCCAGCAAATTCAATATGTTTACCAGTTGTACCGGTTGCGAATATATTTACATTCTTAAAGAACTCTAATCTCTTCATAATGAAAGCAACCATATCTGCCTTTTTCTCATCGTGTGCAATAACTGCGAAATTTAATTTATTAACTCTATTCATAATACAAATATAAGCAATTTAAAATACATTTTTTAAAATATTCTTAACCGATTCAGATCTACCCATAGTGTAATAGTGAAGGCAAGGAACACCACTTTTCATTAGTTCTTTAGATTGTTTTATACACCATTCTATCCCAATTTGATTTACTTCTTTATCATCTTTAGCCTTGTATAACATATCACATAGATCAAAGGGTAAATCTATATTAAATGTTTTTGGTATAGATTTTATTTGATTTAGTGTTGAAATAGGTTTTAAACCCGGTATTATAGGAACGTTTATTCCAAGTTCTTTGCACTTATTTTTAAATTCAAAAAACTTCGAGTTGTCATAAAATAGCTGAGTTACTATGTAGTCAGCACCCGCATCTATTTTAGATTTTAAATTTATCAAATCCATTTCTAAATTTGGAGATTCTATATGCTTCTCCGGGTAACCAGCAACACCTATACAAAACTCAAAATCATCTACAGATTCGGTGTCTAAAAGGTTTCCGTGATTTACATTATTTATTTGTTTTACAAGGTCAACCGCATATGCATGACCGCCAATCTTTGGTATAAAATCCTTTTCAGTTTTCACTGGATCTCCTCTTAGTGCTAAGACGTTATCTATTCCCAGATATTGTAAATCAATTAGTGCATTCTCGGTTTCCTCTTTTGTAAAACCACCACATATTAAATGAGGAACGGCATCTATTTTATATTTGTTTATTATAGCTGAACATATACCAACAGTGCCTGGTCTTTTCCTCACTGAAACTTTTTCCAAATATCCCAATTCTTTAGTTTTATAAATGAATTCTTCCCTGTGATAGGTAACATTTATAAAACTTGGATTAAATTCTATTAATGGATCTATACTCTCATATATTGAGTTGATACTTCTACCTTTAATTGGTGGTAGAATCTCAAATGAGAAAAGTGTTGATTTTGATTTATTTATATGATCTGTAACTTTCATACAGATTATATAAATTTAACCTCTTGAGTTTGGCTAAATTTTCTAACTGAGTCTATACCGCTTACAGCATTTGATAGAGAATTGTATGTTTCACTTGTGCCAATAATCTCACCATTTTTTGCCTTTAAAACAAAATATCTTTTCTTATCATTTGATAGTCTTATTTCAAAGTTTTCCTCTAGTAAGGCATTTTCTCTGACAGATTGTATTCCATTATCACAACCTTGTCTATTTTTATATGATTCAGAAATTAGAACTATTTCACCATTTGATGCTTTTAATTTGAAGTAGTATTCATTTTTTGAATTTAGAGATACTTCAAATTTTCCTTTTCCTACAAAGTTTTGAATAAAATTTAACATGGTTTTTTATTATTTTTTATTTAGTATTTCATCAACTATTTCTTGTAATTTAGTTTGATCCATATTGTATTTCTTAGACATATTTCTTAGTTTAACTCCTGTTAGAAAGTGAAAAATGCCACCTATGAATGCGAACAATAATCCAGGTATCCAAACTATCACATTTGACCACATTATTATTCTATCTGGCTGTCCTAAAAAGACAGTTTCTAAAAATCCAATTGCAAATAGTATACCTGCCACCCATTTGAAATAGGGAATATATTTTGCTAATTTTGAAATTTTATTGTATGTTTTAAGAACTAAAGATGAATTAACTTCTTGATGAAACTCTAAATTCATAAATTTAAATTATTTTTAGGTATATATTAAGTTGTTATTTATTACAACCTAAAATAATTTAAAAAATTAGTATTTTTTAAAATTCTCAATTAGTTCAGATATGTTATCAAATTGATAAAAGTTAATATATCTTTTAAATGTATCTATTAGTAGCTTAGGCTTTCTTGATTTAGAGTCTAATATATTAACATAATATCCAATATATGAGTAAAGTTCTTTTTCCGAAATAAGTCCGTTTTTAACATAGATATTAAATGTTGATAGTTTATCAAAAAAGTCATCAAATATATCTCTTAGTTCAGCCTCTTGAACTGTATATTTTGATTTGACATCGTGTGTTTGCAAAGCACTAACTAAATCATAATCACCTATTGTAAATTCACCTGATTTGAGCTTTATTTTTCTTTTGTTCCAATCTAACAGTTGAAAAACAATTTTAACATTTTCATCATTTTGAAACTCTTTAATTTCTTTAGCAAGGAATTCAGACTTTTTCCATTTCAAATCTCTAATATATTCCAATATTACTTTAATAAATGGAAAAATTCCGAGTATTGGTATTATCTTTAAAACGAAGTCTATAATTTCCATAATCTATTTATTAATATATAAAATATGAAATTTATACGTCTATTTGAAGAATTTACCGAGACTCCTAAAAATACACCTTTGCTCTATAAAGATGATAATTTAGAAGTTAAAGTTGTAAAGACATATGACTCGTCTAAAGAACAAGGTAAAAACACCAATTGGTGTTCTAATGATAAAGGTGGATTTTATGCGCACAATAAAACTGCCAATATGTATCGTTTTAATTTCAAAGATGGATATAAGTTGAGACTAACTTGGGATTATATAACTCAAACTGCATCACATCTTGGTCAATTCTCAGGTGGGACACACTGGGGTCAAGGTGGAGTGGTTGATGGTGAAAGACAATCTTATGATGTATTTAGACCCGAAGATGATTCAGAACCATTTCTAATTGACTGGAAGAGTGATAGAAAAAGAGAAATTGTTGATAGAATACAATCAATTCCTCAGGAGGCAATTGATGCTGTTCATCAATATCAAGAGAAAATGTCAAGAGAAAAGTCTGAGAATCTTAACAAACTATACAAAGAGATTGAAAAGATTAAAGTTATAGATGTTAAAATTTTGGATAGTGATTTGTACAGTAACTCCTTTTATGTTACAATATCATATTTAGGAAAAGAATATAAGATTGAAATGTTCTTTGATAATAAGTATCAATATTTCTTTAGATCAGAGGAATTTGATAAAGTATTTAAGCATCGATACGTCAGGTATGGTAGAGAGTTGAGTAGCTACTTATTTGATAAGGTTATGGAATTCTGTAAAAAGAATAATATCTCAATTAATAAGCCTAAGAAAGAATCTGAGTAATCTTTTCTTCTCTTTCTTCTATTCTATCGTCAAATTTATCTTTAAATTTCAATTCTGTAAAAGGTATTTCAACATCTGATGTACAATAGACGCAATATATTTTTGTCTGTAATGTTGAATTTCTAAATTCTTGTATGTGATAAGTGTTATCGTAGTAATATTCTTTGCCCTCTTGGAAGAACCAAATTTTATTATAATTACCGCCTATACTGAATGATCTTTTACATATGCACTTTTTCATAAATCAAATATAGAAAATTTTTTTTAAATTTTTTTAAAACATTTTATATGTCGTTCATATAACTATTCGTTAAACAATTATTCAAACAATAAATTTATGGTTAATTCAATTAAACCCTTGGGTGACAGGGTTCTGGTGGAACCCGCCCCAGCAGAAGTAAAGACATCAAGTGGTATCATTATTCCGGATACCGCTCAAGAGAAGCCACAACGTGGTCAAGTAATCGCTATTGGTAATGGGAAGAAAGATGAGCCTCTTACCGTGAAAGTAGGTGACACTGTTCTTTATGGAAAGTATAGTGGCACTGAATTCAAATTCGAAGATAAGGATCTTCTTATCATGAAAGAATCTGATATTTACGCAATCATCTAAAAAAATTAAAACATTAAAATTATGGCGAAACAAATTAAATTTGATCTTGAAGCTAGAGATGGTCTCAAAAGAGGAGTAGACCAACTTGCAAATGCTGTTAAAGTTACTCTTGGTCCTAAAGGACGTAATGTCGTTATCGACAAAAAATTCGGAAGTCCCGCAATTACAAAAGATGGTGTTTCAGTTGCTAAAGAAATTGAACTTTCTGATCCAATTGAAAACATGGGAGCTCAAATTGTAAAAGAAGTTGCATCTAAAACAGCTGACCAAGCTGGTGATGGTACAACAACTGCTACTGTTTTGGCACAAGCTATTGTAACTGCTGGTTTGAAAAACGTGGCAGCCGGTGCAAATCCTATGGATTTGAAACGAGGCATGGATAAGGCTGTCGAGGTAGTAGTTAAGTCTCTTGAAGAACAATCTCAAATGGTTGGTACTGACTACCAAAAAATCCACCAAGTGGCATCTATTTCAGCAAACAACGATGATGTTATTGGTAAACTCATTGCTGATGCTATGAGTAAAGTTGGAAAAGAAGGTGTAATCACTGTTGAAGAAGCGAAGGGAACCGAAACAGAAGTTAAAACTGTTGAAGGAATGCAATTCGACCGTGGTTATCTATCACCTTATTTTGTAACTGATACTGATAAGATGACAGTAGAAATGGATAACCCATACATCCTTATCTATGATAAAAAGATTTCTGCTATGAAGGAACTTCTACCTATCTTAGAAAAGGCTGTACAAACATCTAAACCTCTTTTGATTATTTCAGAAGACTTGGATGGTGAAGCTCTAGCAACACTTGTTGTTAATAAAGTTAGAGCTGGTCTTAAAGTTGCGGCTGTTAAAGCTCCAGCTTTTGGTGACCGTAGAAAAGCAATGTTGGAAGATATTGCTATCTTAACTGGTGGTAAATTCATCTCAGAAGAACTTGGGATGAAATTAGACACGGCTGAATTGTCAGACCTTGGTCGTTGTGAACGAGTTATTATCGACAAAGATAATACTACTATTATCAATGGTATGGGTTCTAAAGATTCAATTCAGGCACGTGTAACACAAATTAAATCACAGATTGAATCAGTTACTTCTGACTATGATCGTGAAAAACTTCAAGAGCGTTTGGCTAAATTAGCTGGCGGTGTTGCCGTAATCTATATTGGAGCGGCAACTGAAATCGAAATGAAAGAAAAGAAAGATCGTGTTGATGACGCACTTCACGCAACTAGAGCGGCAGTTGAAGAAGGAATTATCGCAGGTGGTGGTGTAGCCTACATCAGAGCAACTCAAAAATTGGAAGGTTTGAAGGGTTCTAATGAAGATGAAACTACCGGAATTTCTATCATTCGTAGAGCTATCGAAGAACCACTTCGTCAAATTGTTAACAATTGTGGTGGTGATGCTTCTGTAGTGGTGAATAAAGTAAGAGAAGGTGTTGATGACTTTGGTTACAATGCTAGAACCGAAACTTATGAACCACTCATTACAGCGGGTGTAATTGATCCAACAAAGGTATCAAGAGTGGCTCTTCAAAATGCTGCTTCAGCAGCTTCAATGATACTCACTACTGAGTGTGCATTGATCAACGAAAAGGAAGAATCTAATAGTTCAACACCTAACATGCCAGGTGGTATGTACTAAGATCCTTCTAACCAGAATGAATAAAAAAAGACTATCATACGATAGTCTTTTTTTATTTTATTCACTTTCTTCTTTTTCAGAATCTGGTTCATTTTCTTCAATGTGTTCTTGAATCCACTTGTTTACATCAATACCATCTATTGATATAACTTCACCTTTATCTATTTTATAGTTTGAAATATTGTGACCCTTTTTTCTAAGATCTTCAATAGTATAGTTGTGTCCTTTTAATTTTGGATTTTCTTCACCTTCTTCTTTTTCAAAATTTTCAAATAACTTAATGTATTTTAATTTGCTCATACAGAAATATTTTTATTATATATTAATTTATGAATATATACAATATGAAATTTTCAATAATTAAAGGCAGTCACTATTCTAATCAAGTCTTATATAAGATTGGTAATCTAATAAATGCTGATAGATTTTTAAGTTACATAGTAAGCTTTGATAAAAACTGTTCTTATATTCTAAACGAAGAAGACCAGGAAGACATTAATAAACTATTTGGATATTCTTTAGGATTTAATCATCATAAGGATTCAGCTAGATTTGGATGGTTCTACAAAGACAATACAATACATCTCTATGCATATGTGTATGATGATGGTGTTAGGAAATCAAAGCTAATTAGAAATTTAGACTTAAATACTGAGTATGTTCTTACCCTTGTAGATGAAGGTAAAAACTGGCTATTTAGTGTTGATGATAGTTGGTCTACACCTTCTGAGGTAAGGATTGATAAAAAATCTGATTTTAAAATTGGATATAGACTTTGGCCATATTTCGGTGGTAATAATCCTGCACCACACAATATGTCTATAAATATGTCAAAATGGGATTAATTTAAATTATGAAATACTTAAAAAAATTCAATGAGTCAATAGAAGATGATATGTTTAATGAGATTTTTAAACATATAGAAGACCTCTGTATTGAATTCGGAGATTTAGGTTTAGATTATGTTGTTAGACCCACTGCTAATTATACTCTTAGTGATAATTATATAAAATCAGGTAAATCAATTGATTTTAGAGGCACTTCGACTTTACCTTATTGTATTCTTATTGAAATTACCGATACATCTTACGGATTTCAAACAGACAAGGAATCTTTTAATAATGTTGTGAAGTCAATAAAAGATTATGTAGAGAGTGAAGGATGTAATTTTTTCATCTCAAGATATGATGAGCATGATAACTATTACCTTAATGATGACGGTTATACAACATTTGAAGAATACCTAAAAGATCAAGGTAATTTCTATGGATTTGAGATTAGAGTTTTTTAATCACAAGTATTGCAATCCTCTTCATCACTATTCATATCAAAGTCAAATCCCATATCAACTAAAGAAGCTATAACAGCATCTGTCATTGATAAGTCACCACCATGTTCTTTCATAAATTTATCGAAGTATTCTGGTGTAATTTTTTCTCCTTGAGATCTTTTTTGTTGTAATTTAGGCAACAAATCTTTTGCGATATCATCAGCTAGATCAAAGTCAGCCATTTCATTAAATCTTTTAATTTTCATTTTTCTATACTTATTTTTATACCTGCGGTTATATATTTCCAAGAATCTATTTTTATATCAATATCTCTCTTATACACATCATATCCGATAGATTTCATCCTATCAATAAATGTTCGTAGGTGATTCATCACAAAGTTATATCTATCTCTATCTTCTTGACTACCTATTGCATAGACATCATAATCTTGATATCCAATAAGAGTTGCAGTTCTAATAGAAATATCTATTTTAAACTTTCCACCAGATATTTTAGAAAACCATGAAAGATGGCTAGTCATAGGTGAAGTCATTTTTCCTGCAGACTCAACGTCAGTTAAATTTAACTCATCTACTAAGTCGGTGTATAAATCTTTAATTTCTAAAAATTCATCATCTGTAAATAATGACTCTAATGGTATTACTTCCTTTTTATGTTCTGCAAATTCTTTTATGAACTTCATATTGTATATATAAAATAATTTCATATATTTGTAGTAATGAAGAATATTGGATACTGCTGTATACCTCTTGGTTGTAACCAAGGTAAAAAGAAAAAAGAACAAGTTTTAGTCAATCGATCAATGGTTAGAAAGACCTTTGATTCAAAAGGATTGCCTTATGTTTCAGAACTTGTTATACTCAATCTTATTGATACTTTAAAAGTATTAGATTGGAATATCAAAAATAACATCTACATCTATAGAATGTCCTCAGATTCTTTTCCTTGGATGTCAGAATATATGTTTGATGAACTTCCAAATTTCAAGACTATCAGTAAGTTACTTCAAGATATTGGTAACAAAGTAAAGTCAAATGATATGAGAGTTTCATACCATCCAGGACCATTCAATGTACTTGGTAGTACAAGACAAGACGTGATATACAAAGCAGTTTCTGAATTAGATCAACATGCTTACTTGATGGATCTAATGGGTCTTGAACAATCTACATATTACCCAATTAATATTCACGTTGGCACAACACAACCATCAAGAGAAGTCGCTGCTAAGAAGTTCTGTGAAAGTTTCAATTTACTTTCTGACTCTTGTAAAAAGAGATTGACTGTTGAAAATGATGATAGTCCAAATCAATACTCTGTGAAGATGTTATATGATTGGATTCATAAAGAAATAGGTATACCAATTGTTTTCGACCAACATCACTTCAACTACGGTCCACAAGACCAAACAATGGAAGAGGCTCTTAAACTAGCACACTCTACTTGGAACACAAGACAACTAACACATATGAGTTCTTCTAAACTAATTGAAGATATGAAAGGTGTTGCGACAGCTCATGCCGATTACATCTATGAAGAAATACAAACATTTGGTTTAGACTTTGATGTTGAGATTGAGGCAAAGGCAAAAGATCTAGCAGTCTTAAAGTATAGAAAAGATTTTCAATTAGTCAAATCATAAAAAAAAGAGAGTCAATTGACTCTCTTTTTTACTTTAGATCATTTAGTATCTTTTTATATTCGGATAGTATCTTATCATAAAGTGGTTCATCCAAGTTTTTCATAAGATTAATCATCTTACCAATACCTGAATCTTTTGGAAGTAGTTGACCACTTTTAATTTGTTTCATCTTTGAATTGATCTCTCTTTCAAGTCTAATAAGGTCTCTTTCGTTTGCCATTTATGTATGTTTTAAAATTTTACAAAACTATCTGTCTTTACTTCATCAAGTAATTCAAATTTTTTATACGGAAAATTTGAACTATCAATTCTAACAAAATATGATTTATCTGATATTTGAACAATCATATTTTCACGACCATCATATTCTTTATATCTTTCTCTTAATTTATCTTGGATCATTTCAGAAAGTATTTCTTTTACTCTGTAGTGCTTATATGAACACAATTTTTCAAGTCTACGCATTTTCTCACCAAGTTCAAATGCTTCTTGATTAGATAATAAGAATGTGAGTTTTTCATCGCGATTTTCAAATTTCAACAGTTCTCTAGAATAGCCATAACCCATACCTCTTATTGAGTTTGATATCTTATAATAAGTAGTTCCACTTTTTGTATTGTAATACACTCTGTATTCTTTATCACCGATCCTACTAACCTCTGGTGTTACTGTATTAACAATTTCATCAATGCAATCACTAAATTCTTTTCTTCTCTTATTACTTCTTTCTAGTGCTTTACGCCAAAGATCATGAACCATTTCAATAGTCCAATTTTTTGGCTTTCGACCAAACTTATATTCGTAGTAACTATTTCTGAAATTCAAATTCATAATGCAAATATAATTAAAAAAAATTAAAATATATACTATTAGCACATAAAAAAATAAAACACACACTATGGCAAATGAGCAAAAAAAATTAGCTAAAAAAGCTGAGAAATCTAAATCATTCTTTGTTAGAATGTTTATGGACGAAAATGACATTAATGAGAAATCAATTGTAGGATTTGGTTCTTTTATTATGATGGTTGTCTGTTTAGGAATTGATATCTACACAGGTTTTCATGGACTTGAATTTCCTATCAACCAATTTATTTTTGACGGTTTTCTTTGGATCACTTTAGGTGCTTTCGGAATAGCATCTGTTGATAAGTGGATTACAAACAACAAGAAAGATAGTTCTTCTTCAAGTGAAGAAGAAATTCCTAGTTAAAAAGAGGGAGACAATTCTCCCTCTTTTTTAAAATATATACTCTATGAGATACGTAAAAACTTTTGAAGAAATGTGGCCGTTTAAGAAGGAAACAGAGGCGGATAAGAATAAAAAGGCCTTAGTAAGTATTTGTAAATATTTACTAGATCACTGTAAAACAATTTTACAATATAAAGTGAAGAGAGTAGAAGTAGGTTATTCTAACAAAAGAGAATCTATATTTATCATACAATTTTTCACAGATGCTGATGTTGTAATAAGATATCTATGGCGAATCAATGAAGATTTTAAAATTGTTGAATTTGACTCTTACTATTTAGTTATAGATGGAAAAGTAAAACTTCATTCAGTTAAACATAAAATGGATAGAGCAAATATCGAAAGTTATTTAGAACTCGATAGATTGATAAAATTGATGAATAAATTTTTCACTGATAATAAATTGATCTAAGGTATCCAATTTGGTTCTAAGTATTCAATTGTTCTTAACATTGTTATAAAACACCACAAAGAGATTATAACTTTAAATGCTAAAAAATCTTGGTCAATGAAACCATAAAATAAGCTCAACCAAACCATCACTATTTGAAACCAAATAAATAAACCACCTTCTCCTCTGTAATAACCATCTACACTCTTTTTATCATATTCTAACATTTTAACAAATCTATTATTACTAGCTGCTATTTTATATAATATTAGCTTTGTTATATGATACATTAAATACGTCCATGGTGAAAGTGCTTTTTTCAATTTCATTTTGATTTTGATTTTTTTATTATATAAATATTTGATTTATAAGTTTTTAGACTCTATTTCCTTTTGTATTTCAGAACACTTTTCATATTCTTCCATTTCTTCATACTCTTTCAACATAGACTTTAGTTGATTTACATTACTTAATCTCAGTTTTAATCTATATCTAAATTCATTTAGATCATCTTTAGTTTCACAATTAGAGTCTATTATTTTATCAACAACCCATCTATCAAATCTTCCAGACGTTGTAAATTCTGTCCAGTTATTAATACCATTATCTTTAAGAAAATCTATAACATCTAAAACACCAGCATCTATTCTACTCATTGATTCTTTTTTAGTAGATTCAAACAAATCACTAATTTGGAAAAATTTTTTTATTTTCATATTGTATATATTAATTTTATCCTTATATTTGTAGTGTCAAATGGGAGCTGCCAAAAGCCGACTAGCCAAATGATCTTGAAATTTTTTAGTAAAACTCAGATAAGGTTGACTGACCCTAACAGTCTAAATTAAAACTGAGTAAGCCTCATAGGGAAGGTTGGGCCAATTCCAAATTCCTGTGGCACCGCAGGTGAGACACTTTGACATACAGTGTCGATTTATAATAAAAATATGTCATAGAGAGGTAAAGTGTGCGAGACTTTTAATCTCAATCCGATAGTTAAACCCATTCGCACTGGGTTTCTATCGGATTTCTTTTTTAATCACATTTGAAATTTATAAAATTTGTAAACATCAGTATTTACTTGTGTTTCAGAGTATTATATATAATACATGAAATACATTTTACTGGCTTTTGCCATGTTGACCGGTATTTCAGTATTTTCTCAAGAAAGATATAATCTATTTTTAATAGGTAATAGATCTTTTACAGGATTTACTGGAGATAACTCACTAAATATAGTGGATCAGATTTATTATTTAGAAGAAGATAATAATAATCTTTGCTTTTATAATCATTATTTAAAATTTGAATTCAGAAATAATTCTCTTAATGCTAAGTGGTTTGATGAGGATGAAGGAACTTATAAATGTGAAGTTGTTTCTAAAGTAAGAGGCCAATTCTATATAATAAGATTCATCGTTAATGAGGAACCAGTTTATTATTATCTTTACAGAAGATATGACTTCTTAGATAAAATTTGGAATTAATATAAAATTTGTGGATATTTATCAAGTAATTTATATCCTAGTTTAATTTTACTTTCTAATAGCGGAGTTGAATACTCTACAATTTCAAATATTATTTTTATCTCATCATTTCTCTCAATCTCTTTTCTAATTATTTGCATTCTAGATAAATCTATTGAAACCATGTCTCTTTTAAGAGATGATTCCAAAATGGATGATTTGATTGTAAAGTCTTTTAATTCGAAAACTAATTTTTCTGTCCATAAAAGATATGGACTTAATATGTGTGATGAGTAACTATCGTCTATCGATTTTAAATACTGAAGTAGTAAGTAATTCTTATGTTCAAAGTCTAAAGGTGTTTGACAGAACCAATCTAACTGTAACATATTCGAATGTTAATTTTGTTATATATTCACAAGATTACTTTTGTTTATAGTAACTACAACACCTTTTATAGACACACCACCTTTGATGTTTCTAAATAACAATACTTTATTTTCATCTTTATTTGAAAATGCGATATAGTCAGTATCATATTCTTTTATTAATCCAGAGCTTGTGATGGTAATATAATCATCGGAATAACTCACCGATTTAAGTGGTTTTACTTGACAGGTATAATCTTTACTCTTTATTGAAAATGTTATATCTATTCCTAAAACCATATCTTTGTATGATGAAGTTGCCTCTCTTAATGGTGTAATATCTTCATTGAATTTTATCTTCGCTATTCTTTTGATGTATTCACATACAAAATCTTCATTATCCTCACCTTTTTTTTCTGTACTTCTAATTGTCGAGAATACCAAATTTTTGAAATACTTACCATTATCGGTAAATAATTCAAGTTTATTATCTTGTATAAATTTAATCAACTCATCGGTATTAGTTGAACTAAACATATTAACCATTTTTCTAATAAGTGTTATATTAGTATTTACTTTGTTAAGTGTTGAGTATTCTCTTCCTATATTTTTCTCCGAAGGTAAAGCTTTTACAAGAGTGAGTCCATCTACCTTTATTAAATGATCTCTATACATGTCTCTCAACAAGATATTTATTGAATTTTTATACTTAGTAAAATCAGAGTCTGACATTATAAACTTACCTAAATCCTGACTTTCTTTTATACTCGTGAATTTTTTCATACTTTATATATTATTTCATATATTTGTAATATGATTAAAGCACAGATAGATAATCTAATTCAATTTTGCTTTTTATTTCATCCATCTTTTGACTGTGATTGGACTAAACAATCACCTGATTATATAAAAGAAAAGTGGAATAAATACATCGGTATTGATGTTACCTCAAATGAATTTGACAGGTCATACTTTACAAATAACACTATTAATTGGATAAAGACTTGGAATGTATCAAATGAAGATTGGTCAGAGCTAAAAAGAGTCATTAGATTTGTAATGTCTCTTTCAGAAAAACCAATGTTAAGTGCAGGTAAGTATAAAAACATTTGGACTCTTTCAGAAATTATTGAAAATTTTGAAAATCAAATATCTTCGGTAAATGAAATAAATCAAATACCCTATAACCACACACACGCATTGATTAGGAAAGAAATTGAAAAGTGGCTATCTACAACCGAGAATAATAGAGAATATAATCTATCTCTTCTTGTTTGATTTTGGAATAGCAACTGTTCCTCTTTTTATTTCTCTCACTTTTCCACCTTTGCCTCTAACTCTACCCGTTCTAGTGTAATGTATAAAGTCTCTTCTATCCGGTGATGGTCTAAAATGAATACCATTCTCATTTTTGTAAAAGTACTTGTGTCTTGTTCTCATTTTTCTATTTTTAGAAAACAGACCATCTCTTACAGTTTGTTTTTTGTGAACAAAATCGCCAGTTTTTTCTTTTTTGTGACGATAAATTTCAACTTCTTGTTGTAAATAGCAGGAATCAAGCAGTAAAGGGAAAATTAAAATTGTTAATATGTAAAATATTTTTCTCA
>JACCDW011034581.1_pt1 | contig 61040 bp, 67 predicted proteins | sample 7449781 | NCBI WGS metagenome assembly JACCDW01 (sample SAMN15323449, study PRJNA562643) | freshwater metagenome | isolation source: river surface water | place: USA:Blue River Watershed | collected 2017-08-18
CACCAGCAGCATGACAAACGCGGCAATGCCGTGTGCCTGCACCAGGAAAGTGTCGACCGTGGCATTCGTTGCGCGTTGGTCTTGTGTTGTTGTTTGCGACACGTCGCGGCTCCCAGGTGCCAGAAGTCCCGGCATGTTAGCCAGCGCTGGAATTGGAGTAAAGGCAGGTCGCAGCTTGCGTGCGCGACAGACAGTCACAGCACGTGCAAGGGTGCCATGTACGCCTTTATTCTGACGGCGGAAATCAGGCAGCAGAGTGCAGGAATGGCTTGCGAGAGTGATGGAGATTTGCGGTTGGAGAGAGAGCTTAGTGGCGGACCGGACGGGACTCGAACTTTTCCGAGCGCTATTCTGCGTGCGCCCCATGTACTCTTACCACTTGATTTTATTACCATTGCCCTCCAGAGAGAGTGCATGAAAGTACGCGGAATAGCGGTTTGTTGACAAAAAAGCTGACAAAATTTCCCTGAACCTCAATCGCATTCCGTCCGAAAGCACTTGGCTCACTCTTCAGAAAACGCCTCGCATTCGACCGGGGTATCTCCAAAGCTGATCTCTTGTCCAGTTGGGACATTACAGTCATTCGCACATGACGTTGGAGCAATTCTAAGTTTGAGGTAGAGTCAGGCCCGCTTCGCGCCACTTTATCGCAAAACTGGAGTTGACAATTATGGATGAAAAACAAGCTAAGTCCGCCAATTCGGACGGTAGAAGCAGTCGTGGAGTGCCGAAACTCTCCGAACAAGAGAAGCAGGACGTTGTTCGATATATTGAGGCAAACCAGCCTTTGCCTGAAAAATTCAGATTTCTACTTTTCGAAGACAAACGCGATGTGGAGCTGGTGTGGAACGGCAAGAGCAACGAGGTGTGCAACATCGTGCTGCCGTTTCAGACTATCGAGCAGGTGGATGAACCGCGTGCCGAGAAGCGGGAGGACACAGCACTCCAGTCCGACCTGTTTGCCATGGACAATCGGGGCCGGCAACTCCAAGGTTGGACCAACAAGCTGATCTGGGGCGACAATAAGCTGATCCTGTCATCGCTCAAGAACGGACCGCTGCGCGAAGAGATCGAAAAACAAGGCGGCCTCAAGCTCATCTATATCGACCCGCCCTTCGACGTGGGCGCCGACTTCTCCATGGACATCGAGATAGGCGACGACACCTTCACCAAGAAGCCCAACATCCTCGAAGAGATTGCCTACCGCGATACCTGGGGCAAGGGCGCGGACTCCTTTATCAGCATGATCTACGAACGGCTGGTATTGATGCGGGATCTGCTGGCGGAGGATGGGAGCATTTATGTTCATTGCGAAACTCGCGTGAATGCGTTAATTCGGCTTGCAATGGACGAAGTGTTTGGAAGAAACAGCTTGAGAAGTGAAATTACTTGGATGCGAACTTCGTCGCATAACGATGCCTCAGGCAGATATGGTCGTGTTAAAGATACACTTTACTTTTATGCGAAGAGCGAACGTACACAACTGAACACTATATATACGCCATATACCGAAGAGTATATATCGGCTGAGTGGCGTGAGCTGCCTTCCGGTCGTTATTACAAAGCGGAGAACATGCTAGATCCTCAACGTAAAATGGCTGAGTACGACTTTCATGGAACAAAGGCGAGATGGAGAACGTCACCAGAAAAGATGGAAGCTATGTGGAATGCTCCTCAGACTGAAGTGCCTGATAGTCATGGGAGAATAAAACTGGGCAGGAATGGCAAACCTATCAAGCGATGTCGGATTATGTTTCTTGATGAAATGCCGGGTGTGCCACTTAGCGACTTGTGGACAGATATTAAATATCTTGCTGGTGGTTCGAAGGAATCGCATAGCTATCCAACACAGAAGCCAGAAGCTTTACTAGAACGCATCATACAGGCTTCAAGTAATGAAGGTGACCTAATCGCCGACTTCTTCTGCGGTTCCGGCACCACCGCCGCCGTGGCCGAAAAACTCGGCCGCAAATGGATCGCCACCGACCTAGGCAAGTTCGCCATCCACACCACCCGCAAGCGCATGATCGGCGTACAGCGGACGTTGAAGTCCGTGGGCAAGGACTATCGCGCCTTTGAAATCCTCAACCTGGGCAAGTACGAGCGTCAGCACTATATCGGCGTGAATTCCGACCTGCGTGAGGAGCAGAAACAACAGCAGCTCGCTGCGAAGGAAGCGGCCTTCCTCGATCTCATACTGCGCGCCTACCGGGCGGAAAAGACCGAGGGCTTCACGAGCTTCCATGGCAGGCGTGCCGGGCGACTGGTGGCGGTGGGGCCAGTGAACATGCCAGTCACGCGGCTGTTCGTCGAGGAGATCATCCTAGAGTGCCGTAAGAAGCACATCACCAAGGTGGATATTCTGGGCTTCGAGTTCGAGATGGGCCTGTTCCCAAATGTGCTGGACGAAGCACGCGGCAAGGGCATCGACATCGCGCCCAAGTACATTCCCGCTGAGGTGTTCGACAAGCGGGCGGTGGAGAAGAATCAGGTGGTATTCCACGATGTCTCCTTTATCGAGGTCAGGCCGCATGTCCAAAGCACGAATAGGCAAAACACCGTGGCGGTGGAGCTGACTGACTTCTCGGTGTTCTACTCCCAGGATTCCATCGCCAATGCAGAGGCTACCCTGAAGAACAAGGGCAGCAAGATCGTGGTGGAAAAGGGCCAGATCGTGAAGGTGAGCAAGGACAAGGACGGCATCGTCACCCGCGAACAACTCACCCAGCACTGGACTGACTGGATCGACTACTGGTCGGTGGACTTCGACTTCGAGAACAAGCGCGAGATTGTGCGCATCCACAACACGGAGACCGGCGAGACCGAGGAAAAATGGACCGGCGACTACGTGTTCGAGAACGAATGGCAGAGTTTCCGCACCAAGAATGACCGCTCGCTGGAACTCACCAGCGTGGCGCACGAATGCCCGCCGGGGCGGCGCAAGATTGCCGTCAAAGTGGTGGACATATTTGGCAACGACACCATGACCATTGTGGAAGTCAGCATAGGAGGGAAGAAATAATGGCTCTGCATCCTGATTTTCCCAATTCCCCACACGCCATTCTCGATCCGGAAATCCGTTGGTTCCCCGCCGATGAGGCCTTGCGTGAAACAAGCATGGAGAAGCTGATGCCGCCGCTGGTGGCCAGCTTACGCAAGAAGGTTAAAGAGTTCCGGGATAGCGGCTATGTCGGCGCGAGTGACACCAGCAGGAGCTTGTTGAACTGGTGGTTCAAGGAGCCGCACTTGCAGGCGCAGGCCGATGGCACGGATACACAATTTCAATACTTTTTTGCCCAGCGTGAGGCGCTGGAGACCGTGATCTATCTGTATGACGTGGTGGGCGCGCAGGATAAGTTCGACCTCATGCGTTTCGACTCGAGCGGCGCGGTGTCGGCGCAGATGTTCGACGAGACCTGGCGGCGCTATGTAATCAAGATGGCCACCGGCAGCGGCAAGACCAAGGTGATGAGTCTGGCTCTGGCGTGGAGCTTTTTTCACAAGCTGTACGAGCCGGATTCGGAGCTGGCGCGGAATTTTCTGGTGATCGCACCCAATATCATAGTGCTGGATCGTATCTACAAGGACTTCCAGGGCTTACGCATTTTCTTTGAAGACCCCGTGATCCCAGACAACGGCTTTGACGGGCGCAACTGGCGAGATGATTTTCAGCTTACCTTACACCTGCAAGACGAGGTACGGGTAACGCACCCCACCGGCAATATCTTTCTGACCAATATTCACCGCGTCTATGCCGGGCAGGATATCCCGCCTTCGCCGGATGACGAAGACACCATGGACTATTTCCTCGGTAAGCGCCCCACAGGCGGCACCACCGATTCCAAGGTGGACCTGGGCGTGATTGTGCGTGACATCGACGAGCTGATGGTGCTCAACGATGAAGCGCACCATATCCATGATGCCCGGCTGGCCTGGTTCCAGTCGATTCAGGATATTCACAACCGGCTGTTGCAGAAGGGCGATGCCTTGAGTCTGCAACTTGATGTGACGGCCACCCCCAAGCACAACAATGGCGCGATCTTCGTACAGACGGTGGCAGACTATCCACTTGTTGAGGCGATTTCGCAGAACGTGGTCAAGCACCCGGTGCTGCCCGATGCCGCCAGCCGCGCCAAGCTCTCCGAACGGCAGAGCGCCAAGTACACCGAGAAATACGCCGACTATATTGACCTGGGCGTAATCGAATGGCGCAAGTCGTATGAGGAGCATCAGAAGTTGGGCAAGAAGGCCATTCTGTTCGTAATGACCGACGACACCCGGAACTGCGATGACGTGGCGGAGTATTTGGAAGGCCGTTACCCTGAATTGAAAGATGGCGTGCTGGTGATTCACACCAAGAACAACGGCGAAATTTCCGAGGCACAGTCTGGCAAGGCCAAGGAGGAGCTGGAAAAGCTACGTCAGCATTCCAACGAGATAGACGACGCAAGCAGCCCCTACAAGGCAATCGTATCCGTACTGATGCTCAAGGAAGGTTGGGATGTGCGCAATGTGACGACTATCGTTGGTCTGCGCGCCTATTCTGCCACGAGCAACATTCTGCCCGAACAAACCTTGGGGCGAGGTTTGCGCAAGATGTATCCCGGTGGCATTGAAGAATATGTGAGCGTGGTGGGCACCGATGCTTTCATGGACTTTGTAGAGTCGATTCAGGCCGAGGGGGTGGAGCTGGAACGCAAGGCCATGGGCGAAGGCTCCAAACCCAAAACGCCGCTGGTGGTCGAAGTCGATAACGAGAACGAGAAAAAAGATATTGAGGCACTGGATATTGAAATCCCAGTGCTGACGCCGCGCGTCTATCGTGAGTACAAGAATCTGGGCGATCTGGATGCGACTGCAATGACATTCCAACGGGTAATCTATCAGACTTTCAGCGAGGAGGAACAGCGCGAAATAGTGTTCAAGGACATTGCCACTGGCGAGGTGACGCACACCACGATTCTGGACACCGCCGGGGTGGCGGACTATCGCAGCGTGATCGGCTACTTTGCGAAAATCGTGATGAAAGAACTGCGCTTGGTAAGTGGTTACGACGTGCTATACGGCAAGATCAAGGCGTTTATCCAGAACGCGCTGTTTAGTCAGACGGTCGATCTGGAGTCCCCAAATACGCTGCGCAATCTGTCTGAACTGGCGGCGACCAAGACAGTGATCGAGACCTTCAAGAAGGCCATAAATGATCTGACCGTGCGCGATAAAGGAGACGCGGAGATTCGGGATACCATCAAACTGCGCCAGACCCGACCCTTCGTGGTGAAAGATCAGGGCTATCTGATGCCGAGAAAGAGCGTGTTCAATCGCGTGATCGGTGACAGCCACTTCGAGTTACAGTTCGCCAGTTTTCTGGAGGATTGCAGTGATGTGGTGTCCTACGCCAAGAATTACCTCGCGGTACACTTCAAATTGGACTATGTGAATGCTACTGGCGATATTTCTAACTATTACCCAGACTTTTTTGTAAAGCTGGCTGACAAGCGAATCGTTATCGTTGAAACAAAGGGACTGGAAGACCTAGATGTGCCACTCAAAATTGGGCGATTAGCGCAATGGATTGAAGACATTAATTCTATTCAGTCTGACGTAGTCTATGAATTTGTTTTCGTAGACCAGGAAAGCTTTGAGAAGTATATTCCAAAGTCTTTTGGCGACCTTTTGAAGGGATTCACGCAATACAAAAGCCTTTCCTAATGTGGAGGTTGTACCTACTACGGAACTAATATTCCAGATATGCACTATCCTTGTCTCCTTTTATACGACGAGGATAATGGCAGAAATTTTATTCACACAGAGCTGGTGAGTTGACAGAGTTCCAATTATCACCTAAGACTTAATACGTGAATGGAGGGAGGCAAAATAGTCCGGATAGCCTAGGCCCGGCGCAAGCCGGGCTGACTTCTTCACTAACATAGATTTGCAGAAGATGACTAATGACAGAACGTAATCTTGCTCTTGTCGACGCAAACGAATCAGGGATATCAAGGCAGTGGCCAGACGATACACATTCCACGAGTACATGCGCCATCGCGTTAGGAATGAAGTAGCCCGGACCGTCGGAGTCCATCCAACCCGCCTTTCACGGATTGCAAATGGACAGACACCCGGTGAGTTCTACTTCGAAGAGTACGCCGGCAAAGTGTCCCTGATTCAAGTGATAGGATCAGGCCCAGCGCCAGGAAAGATCAAGGAGAAGGATCGCGTTGGGCGTCTTCCCAATGCGATCCTCTCAGCAAGCATCAGGGTCTAGCCACGAAGCCAACAGCTCTCTGAGCGGCGTCCATGCCGCCCCTAACATCAATCAAGAGTTCTCACCATCCTGTAGCGAGAGCGGATCTCCAGAGCCTTCTCGCGCCCGATCAGTGCCTCTGCTCTCTGCACTGCCAATCGCTCCGCCTGCTGAGTAGGCTTCCAATGCGGGAAGTTGCCGCTCAGCAGCGCGGTGGCGTCCTCCTGAGACACCCCGCTGGACTTGAGCACCATCCGGATCTGTGTGACGCTCAGGCCGCTGCGGCGGGCAGATGAGACAATCTTCTCCATGTCGGCATAGGCCTGCTGGCGCATGGCTACTGATCGCTCGTAGGCTCGCTCGATGGACTGCGCCCCCACTTCGTTCGGGTCGTTGAGCACTTCGGTCAGTGTCTTGTTGGCCTCGGCCTTCGCATCTCCGAACTCGAAGGACCGGTAGTAGAGCGCCGTCTTCGGTTCCAGTGTGGACACGCGCCAGCCAATCCATGCCAGGCCCTCGTCGCCCAAGTCGAACTTCTTGCCGCTGGTGTTGGTCTGGCCTTCGATGGCCTTCCAGGTGCGCTCCAGATTCGACGCGATGCCAGGCTGTATGGCGGTGCGTAGGTGATCCGCGATGTCGAGCAGCTGGCGCCCTGCTGGGTCTGATTCCTTGTAGACCTGCCCGCCCGTGGCCGTCTTGTTGGAGTAGATCTCCAGGATCGCGCCAGCCGCGATGTCGGTTCCGAAGAACGGTGACAGCATATCCCTCGCCCCGGAAATCAGCGCATCCTGCCACGGCTGGTCTCGCATCATGGCCGTGATCGGGCGCTTGAAGTAGTTGTAGGGGTCCAGGAAGCTGATGTCGATGTACTGCAGGTTGCCGTCCTCATCCCGCCCGGTGACAACGAGGTTGGAATTCTGCTGCCAGGGGGCGGCCTGCAGACGGATTGCTTCCTCGTCGTCGTCATCAATGTCGAACATCGCTTTGGCGATCTCCTGGGCGGCATAGGCGAAGCCTCCAACGAAGCTCATGCCCAGCGCGCGACGCATGGCCAGGGGCCTCATCCCGGACGTTATCCAGTCCTTGCGAACGGTCCTGAAGATATTGAATGAGGTGCGGATGATCTCGGCCGGGAAGCTCACGAAGGTGCCCACAAGCGGGAATCTTCGCAGCCACTGTACGGCCTCGCCCACCATGGAGTACGTCGGGTACAGGTTGCGGATGCGATCTGCCGCTTCCTTCTCTGCCTGGGCCTCGCTCATGCGGCCGTACTTCATCAGAGCGGCCTTCTCATTCTCGAAGCCGATCACTTTCCAGAAGTCGTCACCGAAGGAGTAGATGGCCTGGGCGGCCTGCAGCGCACTGCGGGCGCTGTCGGCGGTTGTGCCAAGCGCCCGGCCAATGAGGCTGGTCTCGTCGAAGAATCGCTCTGCGCCACTCTCGCGCAGCAGATCCATCATCTCCCGAGCGTAGGGGTTGTCGTACAGAACCCCGAGATCCACCAGCTTCTTGACGTACTCCAGCTTCTGCCGGTCGTCGAACTTGTTGATCAGAGCCATGGCCTTGCGAGCCTGTGTCAGATCGAAGTGCCCGTTGGCCAGGGCGAAGAACATCGCGGACTGGAAGTTGCGGGCGCTTGTCGTCGGGGACAGGACGGTCTTTCCGCCCTTCACCATGCCGTTGAACTGAACGATCACCTTGTACCAGGTCGCCATCTGCTCCTTGCCCAGGGCGTCCTTGAAGGCCTGTATCACCTCGCGGGGGGCGTGCAGGCCGTTGAGCGGGGCGTACACCTCAGAGCCCTCTGCGGCGATCTCCTCCGTTCCCACAGGGGCACTCGCCTTGTCGAACAGGAACACGCCCATGCCATTCCTGCGCACGGCATCGAGGAAGCGCTGGTTGAAGATCAGCCGGCCCATCTTGGTCGCGGTCTTGGCGAAGTTGATCCGGGGATCGACGTACTCGCCCATCAGGGCGCGGATCTCGGGGGCGATGTCCTTGCGGCGCTTGAGCACGGACAGGTCTTTCGCGCCTAGCTTGGACTCCTTGATGAAGGACTCGATGTCCGAATAGGCCGTGTCGGTCTTGACGATCTCATCGATGACCTTCTCGGCCCTGGCGCGCGCCTGGTCCTCGCTCATGGTGCCGTCTTCCAGGAAGCGATCGATCAGGTATGACATGGCGTTGTCGAACACCTCCGGGGAGATCTTCTTGTACCAGAGTGGATCATCGAACACCTGGTAGGAGCGATGCACGTATCGGCCTTGGTTCCCGAGAATCGTCTCCATGAGGGAGGCGCGCTCGGCAATCGTGGCCGCCTTGGCCAGTGCAGACTGCATCTTCTTGCCGTCGCCCCATATCGCGGTCGCCCGCTCTCTCGCCTCGTCGAGGATCTGGTTTCGCTTTCGCGTGGCCGCACTCTTCTCGGCCGGCGTGTCGCCAGCAGGCTCGACCTTGCCGGCCTCCACGAATCCGCGCAGCAGCGCAAGCTCGCCCTCGTCCAGGGGCGCAACCAGCTGATCAATCTGAGCCTGAAGGATCGATGCGTAATCGGCGGACAGGTGGTCGATGTACTGGCGCATGGCCACAATCGCTGTCGCGGTCTGCTCCTTCATGTTGGCCGGCATCTTCCCGGCCAGGGCGTCGGAGAGTCGCTTCATGTCGGTGGCGTTGAGGTTCTTCAGCTGGGCGCCGTACTCCTTGCGGATGGCCGCCTCCAGCTCAGCCACGAGCCCCTGGACAGTGAGCTCGACCACGTTCAGCTTGCCGTCGCGGTCGATCTTCTCGCGGAACACGGAATCTGGCAGCAGGCCGCCCGGGGCGAACTTCTTGCGCAGCAGCTTCTTGGCGTTGTCCCAAAGCGTTCGGTCCATCTCCTTCAGGCGGCGGTGCTCTTCAGAAAACTCGGACTGCGCCTGATCCTGGGGGGTCCAGTCGATGATGGACTCCTGGCTGAACAAGATGCCAGGGTTGCGCGGATCGAATGAGCCGGTGTTGCCGATGGCGGACTTGATCTGCTCCGGATTGATGGCAATGACCTGATCCAAGTCGCCGCTGGCGTCATCGATCAGAATAGCCCCATCAGCCCCGTCGTCCTGAATGGCTCGCTTGTCCAGCTGGTAGCTGATGAATCCATCCCACTGCTCAGAGCCTTCTCGAGCTCGCACAATTTTCGGGTTTGCAATCGAGAGGTAAACCGGGAGCATCTGCCCTCTGGCGCCGTCGAACTCATCGAACGTGTCATCAGTGAACGCTTCGGCGTACTGGTGATTTGGGGTGAAGTAGGCTCCCGCTTCGCCAGTCTCGAATTCATCGAAGTCAACGCTCGGGCGCGATCCGTGATAAACCACGAGCGGCCTGCCCTGGGCATCAACCACTTTGGAGTCACCGAACCAGTGCCAGAAATTGCGCACACCCTCTTCGGTCGTATGGATCGGCTGGCCTTTGCTGTTCTTGGACGGGCGCTGGATGCCGTTGATCTCGATGGTGTCGGGCAGCGCGGAAGATACCTCAATCGTCTCTCCTGACGCTGAGAGGATAGGCACCCATCGCCGCCCCTGCTTGACCTCAATCGCCTCTGGCGGGATGGTTTCGCCGGTGGTGTACGCACCATCTCCGCCAGCAAGAAGATCCGCCTCCAGGTCGCGGAATTCGTGCTTCTTGTTGATCCGGAGCATGACGTGATCTGCCCCGCCGTAGTACGAGGCAACCTCTTCGTTTGCGGCCAGTGACACCCGGCTTTCGGAAGAGACGCCCTCAAATCGCGCCGGGCGGCCAGGCGTGAGGCCGCTGCGCGCAATGCTTTGGATGTTGCTGGCCGGGGTTGTGTGGAACAGATATTTGCTGGATGGGTTTTGCATGCGCTCCCACTGTTCGTGCATGGCCATCTGATCATCGGTGAATGGCGCATCCTCCAGCTGCAGTGTGGGAGGATTGCCGGCAGGCTTGCCGTTCTTCCGCATGTTGTTGCGAATCTCAATTCCCGCCATGCGAGTGCCAACAGTGGCTATATCCACGCCAGTCTCTGCCCTGAACTGATCCGCAATCTCGCGCATAGCGGTCTTGGCTGATACGGGCAGCGGCTCTTGGCTGAATAGGGAGCGCTGGCCACGCGCGGCCGCTTTGTCGGCCTCGAGGTCAGATCCAGTGAGGGTGAAATCATCCAGCTGCTCGTCAGCGGCCAGGCGAGACTTGCGAGCCTGCTCTGCTTTTATGTCGGACTGGCGCTTGCGCTCGATCTCGGCAAGCTCTTCTTCGGTGTACTGGCTCAGAACAAACCCCTCTGCGCTGAATCTCGAATCCCCATCGTTGACAAGATCGCTGTCCAGCAATATTCTGCCCCTCGAGCCGTTCTTTACTCCCTCCCACCGCAATTGTAGCGTTACGGACTGGAGCCAAGAACGGCTCTTCTTTTTGTGGCGGTATGCAAGTAGCCCGCCCTCGATCCAGTTCTTGATGTGGCTGGCGCTGCTCCTGCCGTGAATCGACGCCAAGCTGTTGACCTCATACCGACCGCTCTTCCTCTCAAGATGAATGGCTGCCACAACAGGCCTGCCTTGCTCATCAAACACACTGGTCAGCGCCACAAGCGCGCCGAGCTCAGTTGCCGAATCAAACACCATCACCGGGTCATGGAGCTGAGAAAGAGCATCCTTCAGCTGATCTGCCGTCAATGAATGCTTTCCGTCCACCGCCTTTTTCACCACGCTTCCAGGGAGTCGCAGTGGGAGATCGCTTGCGCCAAGCGCCTGATACACGGCGGGAGTGCCGTCTACATCAATCACCTCAGAAGCGCTGATCGCTCCGGACAGGACGCCGTCTACGAACTCCCCCGTTTCAGCCGAAAGAGTGCGTCCTTCGCTACTGAAGGCAGGCGCTCTATCCGATGCGCCATTGCCTTGGCGAGTGGCAAGGCGGGCCTCGGCATCGCTGAGCATCATGTCGAGCTGGGATGCTGAGAATGGACCCTTTAGGCCAAGTGCGCTCAGGGCGCGCTGGATCAGCTCGCGCAGCTTGCGCATCAGGGCGGCAATCGGGCCGTCCTTCTGGCGACGCTCGGCGGCGATGGCCATGAATTCCGCGTACCAGTCATCGCTGCTGGCGCGTCCATAGCGCTGATCTGTTTCCTCGGCAATGCTCTTGGCTGTGGTGCTTCCCTTCTTCAGCAGGCGGTCAATGTTTGCAGTGAGCGCGCCCCATTGATCGCTCGCAAGCATCTCCAGGACGCCCTTGTGCCCGACAAGCTCGTGCGCAAGCACCACCTGGGCATCTCTGCCCCCCTGAATGTTGTCCGCGATCAGGTAGACCATGCCGCTCTCATAGGCGCCCTTGATGCGCGCCTCAGGCGGAATTTGCCGGCGGATTCTCAGCGGGAGATCGGATACCGACTGAACCACGATGACATCAAGCTCTGCCTTGAGCTTTTCCACTGCAGTGGCGATGGCGGCCTGCACTTGCTCCACAGTGGAGCCCTTGGCATCGGCCTTTGCGATCAGATTCGGAGACCGAGAGATGGCCTCTGCGCTGAACAGCGCAACTCCGGCATCGGTCTCTCTGGTTTGAAGCTGGCTGACAAAGTTGTCAAATTCCCGGTTTATGGCCTTTCTCTCGTCACCATGCGGATAGGGTTTTTTCCAGCCCCATGGCGTGAGAATATTGGCCTTTTCCGGAGCGTAATTCAGGAACGGGCTGCGTCCGCCTTGATCGGAAATTTTGTCCTCAACATACCCCTGGAAGGCCCTGGCGGCCATTTCATGTGGCGTAGTCCAGTAATCCTCTCCCCTGCCCTGATCAAGCTCCCGCGCATTCATGGCGAACTCTGTCGGCACGCCTTTGACGCCTTCGGGATTGGCCTGAGCGTCGGCCAACATCTTCAAGCGCTCGGAATACCGGCGCATGTAGTTTCTCAGGCTGTCCAGCACGCCATTTTGATTGGTACTGTCAAACCCAGAGCGGCCGCGCACTTCTTTGTAAATCTCGCTGATCTGATCAAGCGCATCGTTTGACCAGCGGAATGACCATCGTGATTTGCTTCCCTCGTTTTTCCTGGAGTCCGTTGCCAGCATTTCACCAGCCAGGAATTGTTTGGCGATGACATCAAATTTTGCCAACTGATCCGCGGTAGCAGGCTTGTTTTTCCGTTTCCAGTACCTCGGGTCTTTCTGCTCAGACAAGTCTTTGCGCAAAAGGTCCAGTTGTTGAGCCAACTCCTCTCTAGATTTCGCAACAAATTCATCGGCTTTTAGTGTGTCTTTGACGAAAGTTTCGGCCCTTGTGAACATGGTGCGCATCAATTTGTCGTATGCCGCACGCAGCTCTACGCGAACGCCGGAATTGGCGCGCTTGAAGCCATGGCTCACAAAATCATCTTCTCGGTCTCCCGCTTTCAGTGATCGAGTACCGTCCGGGTCTGCAATCCACTCAGAGGATGCTTTGCCGTCCTGACGGCCAAAATAGTGATCAAGCGCGTGGAACCATTCGTGCGCGAGCGCTCCGGCGCCTTTCATTTTCGTGAGGTTGATAACGGCCTTGTCGCGCTCGTAGTGCGCGCGGGCGCTTGTGAGTCCCTGGCCTCTGGCGCCAAAGGCAAGCGCAAGATCGCCATTCAGCCCAATGGCGCGAGCGGGGATATTCAGCACCTGAGCCAGATCCAGCAGGCCATCAAAGGCCTCGTTCATGATCAGTTGGCGCTCTTCCTGATTGTTCCAGTTGCCGAACTCGACGGCGCGCAGACCAAATGTGTCCATGAAGTCTTGTCCATTGACGTTGCCCTGCCGGCGCTCCGCCCATATTCGCCGCAGCGATTCAGGCTTTGGAAGATCAGCCTCGCCAAAGGTGGTGTTTGTGTCGATGATCTGCTCGGCATTCAGGGCCATGTATCGCATGGCCGCGTCACGATCCTGGAACTGCTGATCAACAACTTTGACGCGCTTGCGGTCATTTATTCGACGCCAGATCTCATAAACCTGATTGCCATCAGCATCGCGCGCGGCGGTGACGGAATGCTTCTGAGCCACAACCAGCATTGGTAGTGCTCGCTCGGCGCCTTCGCGGGTATCGAAAACCGCATTCCAGCCACCAAGAGGGGCGTCAAAATTCGACGAGCTCTTCTTGCGGACAGCGAATTTTCCTTTGTTGCTGCCGGCAACGATTTCGTTTATTTCGTAACGACCGCGCCAGCCGGTGCTAGCCGATTTGGATTTTCCAGACGAGGCCCTGCTGGTAGACGTGTCTTTGCGTGCGCCGCCGATCTTTTCACCAAGGTCTTCAATTTTCTGGTCATCAGAAACGACAACGGCCTCCGAAGAGGCCGCTGCGCGGGGTGATTCTTGTGCTACTTGCTGGCCTCCAGGGCCTGCAGTCGCTTGCGCTTGAGCTCTTCCAGGCGCTTCAGGTTGGCGATCCGCTTCTGCTGCAGCTTGCCGTACTCGCTCATCACCGGTGGCTGGGTCTTCAGGGAAGAGATCAGCTTCTGCACTGGATTGTCGGACATTTTCGATCTCCTGAATCTGCTCTTCGTAAATGGCAACGTCTTCAATCAGCTGATCAACGGCCTGGTCTGCAGCGATGTCGTACAGTCTAGCAAGCTGGGCCACCTCGGCGCCATGCTCCTCTTCGATCTCACGGTACATCTGCTCGCGGCAGTTCTGCAGCTGATCGGTCTCGGAGGCGTACTGGTCCTCCAGATCCTGAAGCTGCTCTTCCAGGGCCTTTTCCGACCCGAGCTTGTAGCGCTTGGTGCCCCCGGAGAGCTCGCTCGCAATTGCCTCATAGATCACGTCGCGGGCATCCATGTCATCGAGCTGCTCCTGCGTGATGTACCCCTCTTCCAGAAGGCGCACGGCCATGTCATCGGGGCTGGTGCCGCTCTTGCTGAACACCTGGCCCACGCCCGGGATCATCTTGTTGGCCTTGGTGTCGCCGGTGATGTCCTGGCGCCAGTCGAGGCTGATGCCCCCCAGCTTGGCCACGGCCACCGCCAGACTGTCGTCCGGATTGACGCGGCGGCGGCGCTCCTGGTTGCGGGTGTTCCAGCTTGCAACGGCGGCAGCATCAAGCGCGCGCGCGCCGCGCTCACCGAATTCACGGCGCACGAAGTCTCGCACTTGCTGCAGCGACTGCGCCTTGCGGGCGAACTGCAGGATCTTGGCGGAGTGCCCGGTCTGGGGCGATGCCTCTCCCGTGGTGGCGCTCGGGAACTTCTTGATCACCTCCAGGATCTCCTGCGCCGGTGCATCGATGCGGATCACCTGGATGTCGCCATCGAGGTTTGCAAGCCACTGATGGTGGCCGTCGATCACGTAGTTGTCGGCGGACACGAGGATGGAGCGGTTGCCGCCCTGGTACTCCAGCGCCTGCTTGACCTTGGCCGGTGAGAACTCTGTCTGGCTCGGCTTCAGGGTGTTGGCCGGGATCGTCTGAATCTCGCTGTCGATGAACTGCCCCTTCAGGAAGTTGACCATGGCGCCGCGGTGCTCGGCCTTGATCTGCGGCATCTCTGCCCGGGGGATGTTCAACGTGCCGGTCTCTGGTGCGAACTCGCGCCACTCGGAATTCGTGGACGACGCCTGCGGGATCTCGATCAGCACGCCGTCGCCGGACGGGGCCGGCACAATGCGGGAGCCCGGGTTGTTCCGGAATGACATCGAGGACTTGGCGACACGCTCATTCGGGAACGGGTTGCCGCTTGGCATCGTGACCGTGCGCGTCGCTTTGGTGGCGAGCTTTTCGATTGCTGCGAGCACCTGTGCCGCGGGTCGCTCCTGTGGAGCCTCCTGCGTGCTCTCAGGGGCCTGCCTGACGTAGGCGCTAATCAGGGCATTGGTGATGGCGGGGTTGGCCGGGGCTGCTGCCGGCGAGTATTGCTGCTCAATGGCGGAGCGCTGGATGTCTTGGTCTGCCTTCTGCTCGAGAGCGGGGATCAGATCGCGGTCGCGGGCGGCCTGCTCCTGCGCCATGCGCTGCGCATAGGCGACATCGGTCTCGTCGTCACGTCGGGTGCGGAAGTCCACGCCAGGCATCTGCGGGCCGGAAGGCTGATCGCCGCCTGGCTCCGACAGGATTGGAAGGCCGATGCTGTCAAATTCGACTGTCGGCATTTGCATGTCAGGATCGAACTCTGGCTGCGTTGGAGCGGGAGCTCCTGGGGGCTCGAAGTCCACGCCGGGCATCTCGAAGCTATCCAAGGCGCGGCCGGCGGCATCAATGGCGGAATCAATGTCCGGGGCCTCGAAGATCGTGCGCGCGACATCGGCGGCGCCAAGATCCTGCCTCGGTTTGATCGCGCCGGCAATCAAGCCCATAGGCCCGGCCGCAAGGCCCATACCGGCCGCTTCACCGACGCCCTGCGTGATTGGTCGTGAAGGGTCGATGCGATTGATGGCCACGTTCGCCAGAGCGGCGCCTGAGCCCTCCTCGACGCCTTCGCCCAAGGATTCCCCGATGAAGCCCTTGCCAGCCTCCAGGAGCCTGGATTGTGCGCTCTTGCCGGTGACGCCAGCCAGGCGCTCCTCGAGGATGCGGAAGATCGGCAGCGTATTGATGCCGACGGAGATAGCCGCCGATGCCACGGCAGAGTCGCGGGAGAGCTCGGTTGCAATCTCGCGCTTGGCGCGCGGCAGCAGATCCATGTTGCCGTTGATGCGCTCCTGAAGCATGGGGTTCTGCAGCCACACCTCATCAGGCAGCGCCATCAGCTGATCGAAGGCACTGCCGCCCACGTCCGCCCCCTGCATTGCGCCGCCGGCCGTGACAGCGCCGCCCAGCGCCGCACGGTTGGCCACCTTCTCTGTCACCTCGCGGCCGCTTCTCTCGAGAATGGCCTTGGTTGCCGTGCCTGCCACCCGGCCGGCCCCGCCTGTGACGAAGAGGTTGGGGATCTGCTCGAAGGTGTAGCTGGCCAGCAGCGCCGGAGATGTCAGGGTCTCCCAGGCGGACACGCCCATCTTCGCCAGCTCGCCCTCGGCTGCATCTACCTTGGCCTTCCTTTCGGCTTCTAGCTGCTTCAACTGCGGCGATTTGCGAGCATTCCAATATTCACGGCCGCGAGCGCCCTGCCCGGATGCCCAGTTCTCCATGTCACCTGTGGTAAGCCCATAAATGTTCCCAGCAAGCTCAAGCAGCGCATTGGTCCCGACCGCGACACTTTTCAGCGAATCTGTCGCGACACCGGTGATGCCACGACCTTGCCCGCCGTCGTCACTTTCAAAAGGATTCTTCCAGTCCGCGAACTCGTCACTCACGGTTTGTTGTTCAAAAGGATTCTTCCAGCCAGAAAAATCATCAGCGGCATAATTCGCAGACATCTTGGTTGTCTCTAGGGTTCGAGGTATGAAAGGAAAATTTCTTGCAGCGGGAATAGCGCTTTTTCTGGGACTTGCGGGTGGATTCACTCTTGGAAAGTCGTCTAGCGCTGAGTCCTATCACGAATGCGTGATGAGAGCGCTTGAGAGTGCCGAGCAAGGTTACGCGGCACTGATTTCACGCACTTGTAGAGAGAAATTCCCCGATGACTTCAGCACATGGACGAATCCATTCGATCAGGGCTGATACCGACCAATACTCTGCAGGTATCTGATAGCCTGCTCGCGAGTCGCGCCAGGATTGGCCTCCATGACAGCCATCAGATCGACCTCCAGGGTCGAAGAGCTGGCGTTGTCTCTAGCTGGAGATACCGGCGTAACGGTCCCTCTCGAGTTATCCAGGATCGCTGACTGCCTGGATTGGACTCCTGCATCGTTCTCATCGCCATACAGCGTGATTGCCGAGTACCTGTCAGGCTTCTCGCCCTTGAGATTGCTGAGCACGGACATTGCCCTGGAGATGTCCGCCTCTTCCGCCTGCGGGTTGGCGATGATGTCGTACAGGCCCTGCAGCCTCCTCTGCTCGATGATGCCAAGGTTGCCGGCCTCCATCGTCTGCTGGATCTGCTGAGCGGTCAGGTCAAGCTGCTGGCGCTTCATGCCAAGCTCATCTCGCTGCATGTCCAGCTGTGCGCGAGAGTCTTCTCGGCCAGCCTGGAACTCGGTGGCACGCTGATCTCGATCCAGCTGGTTCTGGCCGGCAGTGAACGCCTGATCCGCGGCGCGGTCCTGCGCCTTGTACTGCTGCTGGATCTCCATCAAGACCTTCTCGCGCTTGGCCAGCTGATTGTTCTTCTCCTGCTCGATCAGCATGGGGACGCCGGCGGATGCCGCCCCTCTGATCGCCTTGCCGATGATTCCTCTGGCCATCAGACACCTCCTGCCAACTTTTGCTGTTGCGCGACCATGTTCTGCATTTCAGCAGGGTCCATCTCGGCCATCAGGGCCTCAATCTCGGACTGCTCGATGATCCCGCGCTCAATGGCAATGGCGATCATGTGCTGCAGCGTCTTGGCCTGCACGGCCTCGTCGAACTGGTAGAACCCGGCACGCTCACCAAGCTCTGCGATCAGCTCCATCCCCTCCACTGCCGCCTGCAGAAGCGCTTCAGATGGGATCTTCCCGCCCGCGACCTGATCCAGGTGGGCAAGGATGCCGATCACGCTCATGGCAATGGCCTTGGCGGGCTCCTCTGACTGCAGTGACGCCACGATGTCGCCCTTGGTGCTGTCATCGTAGATTGCGGCCATGAAGGCGGTCATGGTGCGGTCATAGGCATCCTGGACGGCGGGATCGGCGCTTGCCTCGCCCTGATCAGGCGCCTGTTCTTGCTTGCCAGAAGTATTGTTTCCCACGACCTTCTTGCCCGGCTGTGGCTGCCCGGGAGTAATGTTTCCTACGCTTTCCTGCTCGGGCTGTGCCTGCATTTTTGAAGCGATGATTCCGGCCATCACAGAAGCCCTCGTGCGCGGTTGATGATCCCGGGCTGAGCGGCGCCGGGCTGGCTGACAGGGGCGGCATTCATGTTCAGGCTGATGCCGGCAAGGTTCAGGTTCTTCTCGCGGCGCAGTCGGTCACGCTCGGCCTGCTCCTGCTGCTGGTTCTCCTGCTCGCGGATGATGTCGATCTCATCGGGCGCAGCGGCACTGCCGGCGGCGCTGAGCATCATCGCGGTGGGCATCGGGTTGCGAGACATGAAGTCGAGGCCCGGCTGGACCCCGGACATGAGCCGGCTGATGATCCCCTTGGGAGCCTCTGCCACCGGCACCTTGGCAACGGTCTTGGCGCCTTCTGCCGCAATCTCGGTGATGGGACTGGTGAAGCCCGCCTGCGTGGCGCCGACGTTGACCGTGCCGCCCGCTGCGGACGCTGCAGGGGCTGCCGGCGCGGCTGCGGCGGGGGCTGCCGCCATGGGCACGCTGCTCGTCGCGGTGGCTGCCGCCGGTGTCGTGATCCCGGCCGTGAGGTTGGGGATGATCGACGTTGCAGCCTGGGCGGTCTGAGCCGCCGGGGCGACATAGCCCGAGGCCAGCGGGCCGACACTGTTCGCTGCCGCCGTGGTGCCGGCCGCCGTGCCCGCTGTGTTGCCGGCCGCGAGCGCCGACTGAGCAGTGCTGGCTTTCGCGCCACCTGCCAGGACGCCGTTGATTGACTGGAAAGGTGAGCTCCAGGCGCCAAGTGCAGCGCCCCCAACGTAGATGGTGGCGGCGATCAGAAGCGCCTTGCCGACCTTGGACGACGCGACCTTCTTGATGGCCTTGCCGATGCTTTTCACGGCCTTGCCGATACCTTTGACGACCTTCGACATTCTGGTTACCTCGTTTTCAAATAGAGCGGGAGCTGATCATCAAGGCCGCATCGTCTTGCCAGCAGCCCTACTCGCGGATCTGCGCCGCGTTCGCCTGTGTACTGAATCTGCTTGATCATTGGCCGGCCTTCGCACCATCGGATGAACTGGCGCATCAGCGCCGCGCCGTCGCCGGGCCTGCGGCAGTACCACATGAGCACCGATGCCTGGCTGCGCTCGTGGAAGATCATCGGGGTCACCAGCGCGCCAAGCCCGCCGACAATCTCGCCGTCGATCTCCGACACCCAGGCAAAGTGCGTTGCCGATGAGATGCACTCTGTCACCGCCGCCGTGACGCGCTTCCGGCTGATCAGCAGCTGCGGGTACGGATCGATCGACAGCGCCTCGATGGCAATCTCAATGGCCTTGGGGATGTCTGCCGGGACGGCCTTGCGGATCAAAAGTCACCGCCCAGCAGGTCGTAATACCCGCGAGTGGACAGCTCGTTGAGGAACTGCTCGTAGGTGACGCCGGGGAAGTACGGAGACATCGCGCTGTAGATGCCCTGTGCGGACACGCCGGCCTCGCGGGCCTTGTCCAGGACGCTGATGATGTTCTGCTCCGCCGTGCCCTGCCCGAGCGTGGATGCCGCGAAGGTGTTGAAGTCCTGGGCGTTGCCGCCGGGCGCCGGCTGGGTCTGCCCGTTGCCCGCGGTGCCGCCGGTGCCACCGGTGTTGCCCGCCGGCTGAGTCTCACCTGGCTGCTGCGTCTTGGTGATCTTCCCGTTGCTGATCTGGTAGCCGCGGTTGGTGACCTCCATCTCGAAGTCAGACTGCGGCACGCCCGGGTAGAGCGGGCGCAAGACCGTGAACACCTTGTCGGCGTCCATCGCGGTGCGCACGGCCTCATCGAGCGCAGCCTTGATGACAGTCTCGTTGGGCTGCCCGCCGGCTGCCTTCAGGTGCTCGCTCACGAAGCTCTGGAAGCCGACAGGCGTGCCGTCGCTGGGATTCACCGGCTTGGGCGTGGTGGGCGTGGTGGTAGTGCCGCCCGGGGGCGCCCCGGTGCCTCCGGCGATGCCGAAATCGAAATACTGCGCCAGAGGCAGATTGCTCATGTTGCCCATCAGATTCACCTGGGCGCGGTACAGCTCGATCTGCTTGTTGATGTGCTGCTGCTTGATCTCCGGTGTCATGTCCGGGTTGGCCAGGATCTCGCCAATGGCCGTGTTGAACGAGGAGGACATCAGCGCCATGGACTGCGTGGCCTGCCCGATCTGGCTCGCCCGGGTTTCAATCTCCGAGAGCGCGGTCGCCTGATCGCCGCGTAGCTTCTGCAGGTTGGTCTCGTAGGTGAAATTCTGGAAATTCAGATCCGAATTCACCTGCCCCTGCTTCTCGATCTGCTGGATGTTCTGATCGCCGGTGAGCTTCTGGGAAAGCATCTGGTTCTGCGCGTTCTGGTTTGCCTGCTTCACGGCCAGGCTGTTCTGGCTGTCGGCCATGGCGATGGGCGTTGCCGTGTCGAGAACGGCTTTCTCGCCGGCGCCGGTGTTCATGCTCGAATTGATCAGGCCGCGCTTGTTCATCGTCTTGGTGGCGTTGGCGCGCGCCAGTGTGTTGAGCGCAGAGTCCTTGCCGGCAATCGACGCCACGCGCCCTTCGACAGTCTCGGAGGCATCAAGCGTGATCTTCTCGGGCGCATACCCGCCGGCCGGCGCCGCCGGCGCGCTCATCGTCTTCACTGTGGTGCTGGTCGCACCAGGCAGATCAGAGTCCTCGTTGATCGTGAGCTGCTGCTCCTTGGTGGGGTCTTTCGACATCAGTGACTGAACGATTCCGACCATTTTCTATGCCGCCTTCTTGAGATTGAGAGTTGCCAGCGATTCGCTGATTCGTGCCAGGGGATCAGCCCAGCATCCCGGCTTGGTCTGCCGAAAGAGCGTGACGCTGTGGTGCCAGGCGCTCGTGCTGCCGGGGATGGCCCAGGTGTAGTACGGGAGGATCGGGACTAGAATCCAGGTGCGCACGCCCATCGCGGCCGCCATGTGCGCCACCGATGTGCATGAGGTGATCAGCAGATCCATCGAGGAGAGCCAGGCCCGAGTCGCTTCCCAGTCCTGCAGCTGATCGCGCAGGTCCGTGAACGGGACATCGATCAGATCCTCATCGCGCTGGAAACTGAAGAAGTCGGCATCGATGCGGGTGGCCAGATCCGCCATGGCGCGCGCCGGGAGCTTGCGCTGAGGCTCAACGTCCTGATTGGCGTTGTTGCCGCCCCAGCGCAGGCCGATCCTCATCCGACTGCCGGTGGCGGCCGGCGCCGGCCGGCTGATGTACGGCTCGCCCGGCAGGGTCTGGTAGTCGTAGCCCAGCACGTAGGCTGCCGACATCGCCGGCACCCAGTAGTCATACTGGACGAAGGGAAGCGCAGGCTCTGTGACGCACGCGAAGCCCTCGGCGGCGAACACCGGCGCGAGCGACGCGGCACAGCAGATCACGACGACGGCGCCCTTGCGCTGGAAGTCGCGTGCAAAGCGGAAGTTGATGATCTCGTCACCAAGGCCGCCCTCCATGCGCAGCAGCACTGTCTTGCCATGCAGAGGCTCGTCGCGCCAGATTCGGCCGCGAATAGGCTTGGAACCGAACACCTCGATGAAGCGCCCCTTGTTCAGCCCCTCGAAGCCCTTCAGGAAATCACCGTGCATGAGGTCGTACCAGCCAAGGTTGTACTGGGCCGGCAGGCAGTCATCAGGGAGAGATCGAAGCAGGCGTTCCGCGCGGTCGAACCGGCCTGCCTTGGAGTGCTTCAGTGCTTCGTCCAGAATGTCGCCCATTACCGAGGCACGCATCAGAAGTAGTCCAGGGACTGCACAGCAGAAACCTTAGTCGAGCAGAACACTTGCCTTGCCGTGACGTAGTGGGAGACCTGCGTTGGCGAGGATCGGTCTACCTGATCACCAAGGCCAAGTTGGCCGTAGTCATTGACGCCCCAGGCCCAGAGTGTGCCGTCGCTTTTCACCCCAAGCTGATGCTCGCCGCTCGATGCAACATCAAGCCATGTGCCGGTGATCTGCGTGAGAGCTGATCCGAGCTGCCACAAGGAATTGTCGGTTCTCAGAGCAAAGCCGAGCGTGGCCTTGCGCCATGTGGTGAGCGCCCCGATCTGTACGGGCGAGCTGCGATTCAGAGTCGAGCCGTCTCCAATGCGGCCATCCGCGTTGTAGCCCCATCCCCAAAGTGTTCCGTCGGTCTTGATGGCCATGACGGTTGTGATGGTCTGGTCTGCACCAACGTGAACTTCCAGCCAGTTGGTGAGCGCGCCGACCTGAACGGGGGAGCTGCGGTCCGTGGTATTGCCTTGGCCAAGCTGCCCGACATCGTTCAAGCCCCACATCCAGAGAGTGCCGTCATTTTTGATCGCGGCAGAAGTGACACCATTTCCGGCCACCTTGCGCCACGTTGTCAGGGCGCCGACTTGGACCGGAGACGAGCGACTTGTGGTATTGCCGGTGCCAAGCTGGCCGTAGGTGTTTGGCCCCCAAGCATACAATTTGCCGGTTCTGCTCACGGCATGAGAAGCCGAGATGTCAATGAGCGCGGACTCCACCCCTGAAGCGAATGCCATATTCAGAAGCTCCCAGTACGCGGGGAAAAGTCCGGGGGGATCGTCTGTTCCGAGCAAGCCTTCGGTGTTGGAGCCGACAGACCAGCCTCTCGACAAGGATGAAATTCCGAATGTTGTGCGCCCCCCCCAGAACGCAATTTTCTTCCAGGAACTGATGCCGGAGAGATAGAACGTCCCGGCAAAAGAATCGAGTATTGGGAAGCTGGAACTGAGAGCGGCCAGATTTCCATACGTGTTATCGCCAGCGACTCTCGTCATGTACCCAAGGCCGGCCAGCGGGTTAGGCAACGGAGGTGGAGCACCATTCTCGTTGCGAATCCCGAATGTGGTGGCGCCAGCTGTTGCTCCCAGCACCCCGCCGCCTTTGAATGCCAGCGTCCAATCTGTCTCTGCGCCGATCTGAACGGGAGAGCTTCTGCTGACAGTTGATCCATCGCCAAACTGCCCCTGGCCATTGCTTCCCCAGGCCCACAGCGTCCCATCAGCCATGATCGCCTGAACTGAGCATCCTGTAACCGACTCGCTGCCAAGATTCGCGCTGATCCACCGCCACGTTGTCAGGGCGCCGACTTGGACCGGAGAGGATCTGCTTGTGAGATTGCCTGTCCCGAGTTGACCAACCCCATTGCGCCCGAATGCCCAGAGCGTGCCGTCTGACTTTATGGCGTGCGAATACTGCATCCCAGCCGAAACGAACACCCAATCGGTCAAAGCGCCGACTTGGACAGGGGACGATCTGCTGGTGGTGTTTCCAGTCCCGAGCTGGCCGTAGGTATTGCCGCCCCAAGCCCACAGAGTTCCGTCAGTGCGAATTCCAAGGCCGTGATCCTCGCCAAGGGAAATCGAGAACCAGTCAGAATCTGCTCCAACCTGCGTTGGAGAAGAAGCCGACACTGTAGCGCCCAAGGCAATGCAGCCGGAATTATTGAGCCCCCATGCCCACAGAGTCCCGTCGTAGCGGATCGCCATGCAGCCATAGGCGCCGGTCTCTACTTTATTCCAGAAGTATTCCGAGCCGACCTGGTTGGGAGAAGACGTGCTGGTTGTGTTCCCGCGCCCGCCCTGCCCGGAAAGGCTGTATCCCCATGTCCAAAGCGATCCGTCTGTCTTCAGGGCTGCGACAAAATTGTATTTCCCAGAAACACTGGCCCAGTTGGTCAATGCGCCAACTTGAGATGGAACCGAATATATTGTGCCAGTTGTCCCTTTCCCGGCCGTGCCGGCGGAGTTGTTTCCCCACGCCCATAGCGTCCCATCGAGCTGGATTCCAAGCACGGTGTTCTCAGCAACCGCCAGCGCGCTCCACGTCGTCACCACGCCAACCTGGACAGGCGACGAGCGAGAAGAAGTCACCGCATCACCCAGCTTCCGATAAGTGGCATCTCCGAAACCCCAGGAATATAGCGCGCCGTCCTGGGAGGGCGCCTCAGTGGTCGCCCCGGCTGCCGCCATGATCAATGCCATGTCAGACATTCACGGGCTCCAGGGTCCAGACTTGAGTCCACTTCCCGTCAATCAGTGCCACACCATTGCCGTTGGCCGCGTGCGTGTCGGTGTCGTGATCGGGCGGCGGGGTATCGACGATCTGGTCGTGCCCGATGAAATCCGCGGTGCCCTGGTTGAAGAGCGCCTCATGCGGCAGCGCGGTGTTTCTCAGGTGCATCTTGAGCTGGCGGTAGTTGCGGATCTCTCCGCTCTTGCGGTCTCGGTAGCGCATCAGGCAGCCCCTATGTCGAGAAGCGGCGCAAGGGTGACGGCCGTCTCATCGTGGGAGATGATCACGATGCCGTCCTTGCCGCCGGTGGTCAGCGTGGGCGCGGCAGAGCCGACCCATTGAATTGTGTCCGCGCACGCGAACGTCACGGCATAGTCGCCGCCGTTGATAAGCTCCAGGTAGACGGCCTGCGTTGTGTCGCCGCCCGTAGGCATGTTGGTGATGGTGATCTCGACGTTGGCCGTCACGATCAGTCTGAAGGTTTGCGCCAGCGACATATCGAGCGTTGTCGCATTCGAGGTGATCACCAGATCGACCGCCTTCGCGCGCAACGTGGAGTTGGACTTCACGGAAGCAAATGTCGCCGCGATGCTGGAGAACTCAGCGTTCAAGGCGCCGTTGTAGGTCATGCGCAGAGGCGAGAGACCATGGGCGGTCCAGTACAGCTCCGGCCGACCCTCGAACAGTTTCACGTGGAGCGCCCCCTGCCCGCTCGCCGGTGTCGGATCTGCCACGGTGTCCATCATCACGGCTTTGTGGGCGCCAGATGTCGTGCTGTGGCCTTGCCCGAACACTGAATTGGTGACCAGGGCGTTCAAATCGACCGCTTGCGAAACAGTGATGAATCCGAGCTTGTTGGCAAGCGCAGTGGTGAAGCTGGCGGTGGTGTTCTCGAGAACGCTGCTGTATGCCTGCACGTTGGTGCCGATCACAAGCCCGAGCCTGCTGCGCGCGGTTGCGGCAGTCACAGACTCAAGGGCGGTGCCGCCAGTGTTCACGAACAGCATCTGCAGCCCGGCGCCTGTCAGTGCCGGCATCTTCCCGAAGGCCGCCTGAATCAGCGCGAACTCAGCGCGAATCTGCGCAGAAGATCCCTGCGCCTTGGTCCCGGGGTTGCCGGATACGTCGTACCAATCACTCATTTGAGATACCTGCCAGCGCGCAGCCGGGTGTTGATGCCAGAGAAGAGGATCGGGTTGTACTCGGCGGAGGAGCCGCGCAGCACGAAGCTGATGTTCTCGGCATCCCCGAAGAGCTTGGCGTAGGACGGGGAAATTGACTGCCCGTCCCACCAGAATTGATCCCAGGTGAATTCATCCCAGCGCGAGGCGTTGAACTCGGCCTCGATGCTCAGGTCCGCTGTCGGCTGATGCAGCGCCGTGCTGCCATAGCCCAGCTCGAAGGAGAACTGGAACGCGCAGTAGCCCAGGCCGACCGTCTCGATGCTGGCGGAGAAGTAGCGCTTCTGCAGTCGTGGCGACCCGAAGTGCGCGAAGTGAGTCATGAAGTACCAGTCAATCGCTGCGCCGTCGAAGGAGGTGCCCTTCTCCATCTCCATGACGTAGCCACTCTCGGTGCCGGCATAGATGCGCTCGTTGCCGCTGGTGTCCTCCTGGGAGATCACACAGGTGATCTGGTGGTCCAGCATCTGCGGCATCATGCCCAGCACCTTGCGCCCCTCGAAGGTGATGTAGAGCGCGGAGTTGTCGCTGAAGTACAGCCGGTACTGGCTCTTGGCGCGGCAGAAGGTCGAGGAGATCGCGGTGGACTTGCGCGTGAAGATCCACGAGTTGATGCGCGCAGAGAGCGAGGCGTTGGCGAAGTTGCCGAAGTCTTGGGACTGTCCCAGTGACGTGATGCCCTGGTCGTCCACGCGGATCGTCTGCCCGAGTTGCTGCACGGTGTAGGGGTAGGCGCCAATCTCATCGCGGTACGGGACCAGCTGCCAGTCGGAATCGTCATTGCCGTACAGGATGTTGATCGAGTTGCGAGAGTAGATGGCCAGCGCAGCGCCCGCCTCGGAGCCGTACTCAGAGGAGAAGGCCGTCACGTTGTCGCCAACGGCAATCTCACCGGCGCCCACCACGGGGCTCCAGTTGAATGGCTCTCCCGGCGCGCTGTGCTGCACACTCGGGCCGAAGGAGAAGAACAGCTGGAACTTGTGGACGTGAACGTGATTCGGCCTGTCATCGGCCATGCCGGTGCGGATCTGTGCGTACACCGTGCCGTCGAACTCAAAGCCCTTGTTCGCCCCGCTGCAGCCGTAGATCTTGCGTGATCCTGAGCCCGCGAAATTCTTGTAGACCGTCTCGTATCGCCCGCCGATGGCCAGCGTCACGGCCGCACTGTTGCCGGCAATGGTGGCCACGTTGAGCGATGCGCCGACATCGAGGTTCTCGGCAGTGAACGTACCTGTCTGGGCGGTGAGCACCAGATACCCGGCCGCGTCGCCAGCGCCCCAGGTTCCCGATGTCACCACTACCTTGCCGACAGTCGCCGTGGCTGCGCTGGTGGCCCCCGTGATGGTGTCGCCCGCTTCGATCTCCGTGCTGCCGGAGGTGAAGTCCAGCTCTCGGCCAGTGTCCACGGCCGTCCAGCCGCTGCCAGTGGCCTTGTGGATCACTGCCGCCGTGGCGCCGACATTGTTGCGCACGGCATAGACATCATTGCCGATCATCCACACGCCAAGCACGCTGCCAGAGCCAGGCACGGCAGAGATCAGCGTGCGGTAGTAGGCCGCGGCCAGGGCGTTGTACTCGCGGTCGAGCTCCTGCGTTGCTGCAGCGCTGTTGATCGATACGCTGGTTGTGGTCGCCTCGGGCGAGGCTGACACGTTCAGCACCTCGCCGGAGTCGAACTCGCCGGAGGCTGCCGTGATCACCAGGTAGCTCTCATCATCGGCCACGGCAATCACCCGGGCCGTCTCGGTCGATGTGACGCCAGTGATGGTGTCGCCCACCTCGATGCTACCGGTGATGGTGACGCCCAAGATTGCGTAGATGGCCGATGAAGGTGATGCCCGGCCGTCGTATCGCTCGTACCCCTTGGGCGTGGTGTAGCCGCCCTGGACGCTGACCTCGACATTCTCGCTCTCGCGCAGGAAGCCCATGGGGACTTCAATCGCCGGCGTCTCGGTATCCAGCCCGCCCTTGAACGGCACGAACTCGTATGTCGAATTGTCGTTGAACCTCATGCCATCGGCCTGCCAGATCGGAACTTCGGCAGTTGATTGATCATCAGCGCGCTGCGCAGGCGTCCGCCCTCATTGATCGCCCTGGCCATTGCCTCCTGCGATGCCTGATCGCCGGCGTACTTGCGCATGGCGTCGTAGACGATGAGCATGTGGAAGTCGCTCGGCATCTCAGGGGTGTCGTCATTGTCCGCCAGAACCTGCGCCGACATCCGGTATTCGCCGGTGACGGTGTAGATGTCATTCGGTGTTGGCCCGAGAACGATGTTGTCCTGCGGATCAATCGTGATGTGAACCGGCGCCGCCTCGGTGATGTTTCCGATGCGGTACAGCGAGCAGAAGGTCTCCCAGTCGATGAACTGCAGGTGATACTGCGCGCCGATACCGCCAGAGGTGAGGTAACACTTCGGCCTGTTCTTCCAGTCCGCCAGGTTCCACGAGGAGAAGCGCGAGATCGTCGCGCTCAGCCTCGAGTCCGTGCATGAGCCCGGTGCGTAACTGTCCGTCGATGCCACGGTGTTGACCGTGAACCGGGAGAGCAGCCAGCGAAAGTACGGGTTCTCCGCCTGCAGCTCGGTGTAGGCGTCCGCAATCCAGTCCACGGCGTCCAGGAGGTTGCCCGTCTGATTCTTCACCGCGATGGGAATGTTGCCGCTGCTGGTCATCCCGCACGCGCGCGCCAGTCGTCTACAAAGCTGCAGGTAGGTCATTACGGCTGCGCCAGGATTGACTGGAGCCAGTTTTCATCAACAGGCTTCGGGTTGACCAGCGAAAACGGATAGCGCAGACCGCGGTGGGTCGGGTAGCGCACGTCCGCCAGTCCGTCTTTTCTCACGTACTCCTCGTTGGCGTATGTGATCGGCTTGGCGCGGGCCAGGCCCTCAACAAACTTGCGGCGCACTCGCTTTTTCTCGCCTCTGCGGAAGAGCTCGCGCTCGCCGTTGACCTGGATCTCGAAGATCAGCTCAGGCTTGGTGTCAGAGCTCGGGACTTCGTGAATATACACTTCAAGCCACTCGTTGTTGAACGCAAGATCTTCGGCTTTCGTCTTGGTGAAATTCTCGGTATCAAGCTCGATGGGGCGATCAATCACCTGAGCGCCATCGAGCTCACCGAACTCGACGCTGCCTTCAGCGCCCAGATTCTGCTCTTGCGCCTCGAAGTGGCGATTGGTGGTGACAATGCGATCAGCGGCGCGCGTGGATCGCTGTTCTGTGATGGTGTCGATCAGCGTGGACACGGCATCGGTGAGGCTGTCGATCTTCTTGCCCTGCTCCTGTTGCGTGGCATGCAGTTGAGTCACGGACTCTGCCAGCGCGACGAACTTCGGATTCTGGTCCAGTGGTTTCCCGGCCATACGAATTCTCCAAAAAAGAAGCCCCTCGAAAGGGGCTTAATGGTCCTGCGGTAGTGGGTATCAGATGCCGTACAGCGTGATCAGGAACTTGCCTGCCGTGTAGGCGCCTGCGGTTGGCGTGGAGCTTGTGCCGGTGGTCAGGTACAGGTACTGATCAGCAGCCGGCAGAGCGCCAAGAGCCTTCACAGTCCCGATTGTCCAGTCGGCGTTGGTGTCCAGCAGCTGCGTCTCGGTCAGAGAACCGATTGCGCCGTCCGTGACGCCAGTAGCCTCGGTGGCGCTGTAGATGTCGATGTCTACCTCGCCGCCTGCGGGCGTCTCCAGGCACGCCACCGTGCCGCCGAAGATGCCAGCGTTGCGCGCTGCAGTGATGCGCCCGAAGTGACACGGATTGGCCGTGGCGGCCAGTCCGATGATGTCGCCCAGGGTCGCGGCGCTGGTCAGGCCGGTCAGATCAATCAGGATCTCGGTCCGGGTGATCTCGCCCAGCTTGATGACACTGGACTCGTAGATCGTGCCCGTGCCGCCGGTGATGCCAGAGCCTGCCCCGGTGGACATGACGGCGTTGTCATCGTCCAGGCGGTTGAGCTCGGCAGTGGTTGCTGTAATCCCATCGAGGACGGCCAGCTCCGCCAGGCTGATTTCACTCTCAGACCCGTCGGTGTTCTTCTTGAGGATCACGGCATTGGTTCCGAGTCGCAGGAACTGCGTGACGATGATCTCCTTGAAGCGATTCATCAAACTTCCCATCTTGGATCTCCTTGCGGGGATTGCCCGTTATTGGTGGAGTGCGTGGAAGAGGTGGCCCCCGAAGGGGCCGCCATCAGGAGGCAACAGGCCGGCTCGGCAGAGCCAGGATGTTGCGGTGGGTTGCGGTCAGTCCCGCGGCATTCCAGTTGTCGGTGCCCGGGCGCAGGCCGCTGGCAGAAGAGGCGCCAGTTGTCTGATACAGGGTGTACGCGAACGGGCAGATGTCTGCCGGAATGTTGGGGAACTGGCACGCACTCTTGATGACATCGGTGTTGCCATCGACATCCTCAATCGGGCCTTGGTACAGGCTCACGGTGCCGGAGGCGTTCAGGCCCCAAACAAACACGCATGCCTGGTCAGGCAGCACGGCATTGAATGCCTCGCCAGTATTGCCGTCGGTGGTCGGCGTGACGCCATCGGTTACCGCAGTCTTGGTGTAAGCGCGGCCATTGATGGCATAGGTGATCGTGACGGTGGTGTCGTACACGGTCTCCGCTCCGGTGCCGGTCAGGACGCCAGAGCTGGTGCAGAAGGTTCCGCCTTCGAGATTCGGATTCATTGTGGTTACCTCAATCGAACTTGCCTGAAAGAAAAGAGCCCGGCGAACCGGGCTCGGAGTTGTGCGTCACCTATCAGGCGTCGCTGAGTGCGCTGACGCCCGCTTCAACCACGGCACACCAGCCATCGTTCTGAATGAACATCGCGGAGTAGAACTTCACGCCGCAGTAGCCGCGCTGACCCAGGATGTCGGACTTGTCCTTCTGCGAAGGCGTCAGGTGGCTGTAGTCGAAGGAGCGAGAGCCCTTCAGTGCCACGTCGCCCCACGCATCCTTGGCCACCACGATGAATGGGTAGATGTCCACGTAGGTGCCGCCGGTGGAGTACAGGCCTGTGCCAGATGCCAGCGCACCAGAGTTGGCGATGCTGGACAGCTCCGGGCTGATGATGAAACGGTAGTTGTCGGCAGAGCCGATCTCCATCGCATGCACCGGCTTGCGGTTGGCATAGGTGGACACTTCTTTGAAGCCTGAGATCTCGCGGATGTCGTTTTCGGCATCCGTGTGAACGAAGACCAGGAAGGCCGCTTCGACCGGGGTCGTGTTGTAAGCAGGACCAGCAGCCAGAACGCTCGTCACAAAGTCAGCTCGGTTGCCCTTGAGGCTTCGAGAGACCTTGCGCAGCATGTTCAGCGTGATCTTGTTGTCAACGGTGGATCGAGAACTGCCGCCGGCATAGAACTTGTTGGTGCAACCCTTCAAGGTGCCATAGCGAATCATTTCCCGAACCAGGCCCATGCGCTGTCCCAGCACTTCCTTCTGCGCTTTCGGAATGTCGTCCTCGTACATATCCTCAACGAAGTCGGTGTAGTAGTAGATCGCTGCGTACTGCTTGAGCTGGACGGTGATGTCCTGGCAATCGAGCTTGTCTACTGTGGGGGTCACACCTTCTTGGGTCTGGTGCGCTACTGCATCGACACTCCATCGGTTGATGGTGGTGGCACTTGCAGTGGAGCCGCCATACGGCAGCCAGCGACGGAACTTCACGGTATCGGACATTTTCTTGCCGATGTTGTGCTGGGTTCCGGTAATGCCCAGGGATTCCTGGGGTTCAGCGTGGCGCAGAATCGCGCCTTTGGTAGCGCCGATCCGCGCTTCCGGGGTATTGAGAGTGTTACCGCTCATTCAGTATCTCCTTCGAGGAGGAGACGCTGCAGTAGACCTCAGCTTGCCTTGTAGCCTACCGACATTGCCTCTTCCTCAGACAAGGCTCGTGCTGGTGCTCTGGCGCCACTTGTGGGGGGTGCGAGAGAACGCGCAAGCCGTTCCTGTGGATTGGGTTTTTTGTCACCGGCAGGGGCCTTGTCTCGTGCATGGAACTTGTCCATGAGCGCGATGGCGTCCTTGGGTGACTCGCTCTCAGCCAGCGCTTTCGTGCTGTCGTCTTGAGCGTTCAGCCAATCGGAGAAATCAGGCGTGTTGATGTCTTCCTCGAAGGTCGGGTGCTTGATCATCAGGGGCAGAATCTTCTTGAACGATTCGATGTCGTCCTTGGTGGCGAAGCCGTCTGTCTTCGGCATCTTCTCCAGGATTCGTCGTTCGGTTTCGGATGACTGCTCGTCCAGCGCTTCGGCCCACTCGGGGAACTCCTCGCGCAGCCCTGCCAGCTTCTTGCCGTCGCGCATCGCTGCGGCGACCTGGGAAGCCGTCGGCGCATCTGCCCCCTGCTCCTTTGCTGCGGCGGTGGCGGCGGCATTGGACTGGGCTGTCAGTTGCGTGTTGAGCTTGTTGACCTCGCCCTGCAGATTTCGCAGGCGACCATCGAATTTCTTGATCAAGGCCATGGGGTCGGATTCATCACCCTTGGGTGCGGGATCGTTTGCCTGTGCGGCAGCGGCATCCGGCGGAGGCGTTTCATCCTTGGGCGCAGGCGCATCACCTTGCCCTTCTGGCTTGATCTCTTCAGAGGCTTCTTCTTCAGGCTTCGGAGCTGGCTCAGTTTTTGGCTCGGCCTCATCGGCGGAGTATCCAAAGGCAAGTCCTTGGTCCTCGGAATCAATCTGATCGACATCTGACATACAAATTTCTCCGATAAAAAAACCCGCACATGGCGGGTCGTGGTGTCACGGTGGGCTGCTGCCGGCCGCGATAGGTGGGCGTCACGATTGGTGTGACACCGGCCTGAATTCTGGATGTGTCTTGAAGTGGTTCTGGAACTCTTTGATCTCAGCGATTCGACCGCGCAGCTTCTCGGTGCGGTCCTCGCCAATGGATTCGTCATTTTGCTCGCGCAGCTCGAGCAGGCGATCATCGAAGTATCTGACGATCTTCTGCGCGATCGCCTGCTCGGCCTCATGCTTGGTGATCATCAGGCTGGCCATCAGTGAATCACCTGGTCGGTGCTGATCTGCTCGGCGCGGAACCAGTACGGGCTCTGAGAATCGAGCTGCACCATCTCTCCTTCGACCATGCGGCGCACGATGTCGGAGCGGCGCACGAAGGCCGGGACATCATTCGGGAGAACTGGCTCCCAGTCCTGCTCGCCATCGATCGATCGAAGGATTACCAGCTCGACCTTGACGCGCTTCTGTGCGATGTGGGCCGGCGTGGCCAGCTTCTGCCTGTCCTTGAACTGGAAGATCTTGCTCATGCTGCGTATGACTCCCCTGGTGCGGCGCGCCCGGCGGGCTCGGCCGGCGGTTTCGGCAGCTGTGCTGCATTCAAGCGCATGCCTTCAAAGATCGGGCGCAGCTTGAGCACGGTCTCTGCCATGCGCGTTTTGAGCGTGTCGTCGCTGATGCCTTTCTTGACCTGCTCCTGGTAGGCGATAACGTCCTGATCGACCTGCTTGAGGATCGCCTCGAACTCCATGGAGCGAGTGAACTGCGAATCGTTGACCATGAGCTTGCGCTCTTCGATGGCCTCCTTGCTGGCCTGAAGGAACTTGGCAAGCTCTGCGCGCAGCTGCTCGCGCTGCAAGGCGCCTTCCTCGCGGATCTGCGCGACCTGCAGCGAGGAGTCCTGCGGAGCCTGTGACAGGCGCTCCACGACCTTCTGCCACTCTTCGTCTTCGTACTCGAAGCGGGCGACATCGAAGCGGTTGGATCTCAGGTATTCGCGGAACCACTTGCGCGGGTCCACGCCGAAGATCGGGTTGGTCACGATGTTGGCCATCTGCGCAATCTGCTGGCCTTGCAGGGCTCGCTCGACCAGCGCAGAACTGCCCATGGCGTTGATCACGAACTCGCCCTTCGCGCTGTTGTCGTCGTGGTACTGCAGCAGGTAGGCGTAGTACCGGCGGATGTGCGGCTCGGTCACCAGGTCATCGAAGAGCCTGGCAATGCGGCGCAGCACGGTCGAGGCGTTGTTGTCCTGCAGCTGCATTCCGCCAAGCGTGGTCGGAGTGGCCGAATTGGTCTGGCCCTGCATGATCATCGGCAGACCGCTGGCATCCTCGGCCAGGCGCAGGCCCAACTGGATGATCGCCTCCAGCTCGCTCTGCATCATGTCCACCTTGGCAAAGCGGAACACGGCATCGATCTCCGTGGCGCCTTCCAGGTTCTTGATCAGCAGCCAGATCTTCCATGGCGTGAACTCGTAGACGCCATTCTCGGGCTTGATGTACTCGGTGTTGACGATCACCTGCGGGCCTGCAGCGTGGCCGCCGTTGTCCATCATGCTGCGGAAGCCGGCCTTGATGACGTTCTGCGCGACGCGGACCTGACGGGCGACGCCGATGCCGGCCCAGTGGTTCTTGCGCTTCTGCCAGACCATCACGTCGTAGGGGAACTCGCCGGTATCCAGCGTGTTGAGCTCGAAGCGGATCACCCGGTTGTTGATCATGGTGATCTGGACGTAGACCTTGCGGCCGTAGTCCTGCTGATCGCTGATTGCGGAGCGCACCTGCTGCGCCTGAGCCTCTTCTTCCGACACCTGCTCAGCCTGAGATCCGCGCTGCTGGTCCTCGAGAATGCGCTCGATCATCATCAGGTCTTCGGCCTTGGCCATGCCGTGCATGTACCAGATCTCGTACAGGTTGTCGGTGTTGCGCTTGATGAGGCCGTCTTCTGCGCGCTCTGTGATGCGACAGGCTGCGAACGGGCCTTCCGCCAGGCACTTGTCGATCTGCGCGTTGATGTAGCCTGGAGTGCCCTTGAGCCCCTCCAGGACGCGATGGGTGATGTCATCGCGCTCCCAGATGTAGGAGCCGTTGTGGATGTTCTCGCCGCACGCAGGGTCCGGGTACAGGTTCCAGGGATCGACGTTGACCGTCACCGGGCGAATCTGCTCCTGAATGACGAGCTGGCCGTCTATGTACGCGAAGTGCTTCTGCAGCTTCGGGATTGGCCCCTTGAGAACGCCTACCCCGATCTTGGCCGCGCTCTCGATGCAGCTTCGGACTTGAGCGTGGTACTGGCATTCGATGTGCCAGTCCTGAATGGTGTCCTGCGCCTTCATGGCGCTCTCGCGCGCGACCTGCAGATTCTGCTTGGCGGACAGTGCCAGGCGATCCTTCTCGGCCTGCAGCTTCTGCGGGTCAGTGATCTTGCTTGCCATCTGGCGCTCGAGCATCGCCGGGAATTTGCCTTCGGCTATGCCCACCAGCTCAGGCACCGGTGTCGGTCCAATCTGCCAGGACACGTCATCGGTCGGCAGCAGCATGTCGCTGGCACGGGCCGATGCGGCGTCGCAGTACGGGCGCGTGATGTTCGGGAACACGGTCGAGCCCGTCGGCTGCACCGCGGCGTCGCTGCTATCCGTGCCACCGCTGCCCATCGGCTTGCTGGACCAGGACGGATTCTCGCGTCGGTTGGCGTCGTCGATGCCCTCGTAATACTCCTCGTCCTCGCGCCACTCAGTCTCGATGCCGGATGCCTCTCGGCCAGCGATTGCCTCCGAGCGCGTCTTGGCCAATTCGATGCCCAGGACATCAAGCTGGACGAAGAGCTGCTCGCGCTGGGCGTTGGCCTGCTCCTGCGGGTCCGGGCCTTCGCCGTCCAGGTAGTCGTCTTCGGTGTACTGAGGTTGTGCCATCAATTTTCAGCCATAAAAAAACCCGCCGAAGCGGGTTTGGTGGAATGCGAGGTTGGGCTACTCGCCCGGGTCAGCTGTCTGTGTCAGCCCCATCAGTGAGATGGCGGCGGACGGGTCGATGTCGATCACTGCAACGATCTTGTCTGTCGTGGCCAGCTGCGCGCTGGTGACAAGCACGGACAGCGCCCGACCAGCCCCGGCCATGTCGATCAGGTTCTCGGTGTCGAATGCCGGGCGGACAATCTCGCCGGCATCTACTGCCTGCAGCACGCGCGGCGTCATCGCGGCTGAGCACACCGCGTAACGGTTGCCCTGCTCGTCCTGATAGGACGCCTCAACGAATGTGTTGAGATCAGCCAGCGACAGGCCCATGCACGCGGCCATCTGATTCGCGTCGGGAATCATCGCTTCAGGCACAGCAATGGTGGCTCGCATGGTGTATCGAGTCGTCATGCTGTGACTCCTATCTGGTTCATCAGGAAGCGTTCGGTATTCGTCAATTGAATTTCAGAGAGAACGACACCTTTCACTCCAACAATGCTGGACATAAAGCCACCGAAATAACTGGTCACAGAACGACCAATGTAAACGGATTGCGAGTTGCTGTCTTCCGTGTTTCCGAGAGTGAAGAAATTAGGATCAGAGTCTGTGATTACCCCATTCACTCGCAGCTCGCCCAGGCCGGTTGCGTAAGACAAGATTGCGCTACGCACATACCCGACGAACATAGAAGCAGCCGATTGCAAGACAGGTGCGTAACTGTCTGCCGCAGTCCTGCGAGCTTGAATGGCTGAAATGTTTGTTGCAGCCGCTCCGAGGGTCGCTCTTGTGGCGGCAATAGCCGACATCGTTGCCACGAACTGAAACTGCGTGCTATCCAAACGCTTTGTGTGCAGTCCTGCAGTGAACAATCTGAACTCGCCAGTGTTTCTGACTATAGCAGGCGATGTCGAGGTCATATTGAAGTGGTCATCCACCCCGTCAAACCAAAGCGCAGACACCGAAGGCACCCCAGCTTCTGTGACATCATAAGCCTGAACTACTTTTTGGTACGGCGTGGCGTTTCCTCTTTCAAACTGCATTCCCCAGGCATACACATTCGAGGTAGTTGATCCAGCATAGACAGGGACTCGACCCAAGCCGTCATTGTTGTTGGTGAATATCAGACCTGATGAACCACCTGTGGCGAGGGTGCTGGTTGCCGTCGCCGTGTATGTAAATCTCCACCACTGAAATCCACCGAACGCAGCATTCTCGACTGTAACGGTTGCGCCTACTACAGTGAGAATTTCCCCGGTGAGAACATTCACATTTGCGTACTGAGACCCGAACGCCGCACTCGCATGAGTGAGCTGCATGATGTTTGGCGCAGTTGCTCCCGGCCCTTTTCGCAGATAGACCGACAGCGTGTAGCTTTCGCCGGCAATGTACGAGGTTGCCTGAGACAAAATGAAGTTGTTGCTGATGGCCACCTCTGAAACGAGAGAGCCAGTAGTTGTTCCGTCAGGAGCGACAGCATAATCATCAATGACAGTGACGTTTGATCTGTTCCAGATCGCATTGTTCATCTGCTGAGTGCGAATAAACCGATTCCTCACCCCACCCTTCGGCATCCGCCCATGCGTCGGTCGCGCGGCAGAGGTAGTCTGAGGCGCATTGTACCCCTGCCCCGACTTGTCCCGCACGAACCCCACAGGATCACCCAGCGATGTTGCCGCCACGGTGCCGTCGCTGTTCTGCGCCCAGGATGTCGGGTCGGTGAAGTCGAGCCAGAACCACTGCGTTGCGTTTCCGATCCCGAGAATGTCCAGCGGCGTTGGCATGGCCTTGCCGGTTGTCATCCTTCGCAGGCGAGATCGCATCAGTCGTCGGTCCAGATCAGGTCACAGGTGAAGGACTGGCTGGCGATGGGCACGTAGGCGTTGCGTGCGACCAGCTGCCCATAGAGTCTGCCGGAGTTGCCGGTGCGGGCCGGGATGTCGATGTTGTCGATGCAGCACACGGCATTGCCATCGGCGCCTGAGTCGGCCTTGCCGACATACCACGCACTTTGCGGAATCGGGATCACCGCGACCAGGGTGAGCATCTCGGCATCGCTCGGAGCGAAGGCGGCGTTGTCTGCCACGTTGGTGATGTCGGTGCTGAACAACCACAGCTCGCCCTGCAGCTTCGTGGCCTGGTTGGCGCTCGAGTGCAGTCGGATGGAGTTGATGGTGCCGGTCATTACATCGGCACGCCCCACGCGCTTGCTGTTGTCGTCTGCTGCCGCCCCGAAGGTGAAGTGCGCATCGGTCGTCACCGCGCTGATCACGTCGCCCGCGGTGTAGGTGTCGGTGTTGTTCGGGCGGATCAGGGACGAGCGGAACGTGCGGGTGCGAAAGCCCACGCTGGCATCGATTCTGTTCATGGTGTCATCCTCGCTTGTAGCCAGACTTCATGCCGGCGTCTTCGTCATCGCTGGTGCGCTCGAGAACCTCGATGCTGCTGGCCTTGATGGTGATGGAGCGGTCGGTGTAACTCTCCGACTCGTTGTTGCGTATCGCGGAGATCCGGCCATGCACCAGCATGACGACATCTTTGTCGATCTCGGCCTCATCGAGGATCTCGGCATTGGCCGGGATGGTGATGTTGCGCATGTACTCATCGTCGGAGCCGACCGCTACCGGGCGATCGCTTGACTTATTCTTGGCCGGCTTCTTGTCTGTGAACGTGATCTTTCCCATGTCGCCCTCTCTATGTACGAACAGTTTTCGCGCGTGGTGCTTCTCAATAGCGCGGCAAATCGCCTTCAGCTTCTCAAGACTGATCTCTTTGCATTGCTCATGGCCCGACAGATGGCTCATGGCGAGCACATTCGACCCGACCGATGCTGAAGCGACTCCAGCCAGCGCGGCCTTTATGAACAATCGTCGTTTCATGTCACATTCCCATGTGATTGCGCATCGGGCGCACGGTTACGGGTGGTGGCGGAGGCTCCGGTGCTACGGCCTCCATGTCTGGGTCCAGGATTCTCGATAGCATGTCGAAGAAGTCGTCGAACTTGGCCACCGGGAATCTCAGGTATTCCTGCTCGATGAACAGATCAATGATGTCCACCGTCTTGCCTTCGACGTTGGTGCGATGCAGCGTCTCGGGCAGCCAGAACTTGCCGCGCGAGAACAGCGGGATCAGCCGCCGAATGCGATCCTCTTTGCGCATGGAGCCGCCCAGCTCGATGACGCGGAATCTGTATGACTCCTCTTCCATCTTGCTCTTGATGTGGGCGATGTCGGTCTGCATGCCGTACTGCTCGTACCCGACGCCAACTGGCTTGTACTGTCGGTGCCACTTGAACAGCAGCTTGGTGCGCTCTTCCAGGTTGAGCCTGTCGCGCACGCCATCGATCAGGTAGTAATTGCCATCTGCGCAAAGCTCGATCACGCCGATTGCCGTGTTGTCGCGCTTGCCCTTCACTCCCGGCTTTCGCTCGCCTGCCGGGTCCACAATGATGTACCGGTTTCCGCCCTTGGGAGGCGTGCGCCAGTAGCAGACCCACGCTTTCTTGAACTCGCCGCCGCCCTTGGGTGACGGGCGCTGCTGCAGCTGGCCGGCAGTGCCATAGGCCCCAAGGTCCTCTTCCAAGTCCCTCACCGCCTCTTCCGGGAATCGCGCGGGGAACATCAGCTCGCCTTCGACCTTGCGCGGATCGTTCAAGTCCGGCCGGCCGATGTCCTTGCCTGCATCGAACGTCACTTCAGAGTCGTATCTCATGGGAATGGCCAGCCTGACCCAGCCCTGCGCCTTTCGCATCAGGTGGGCCGTGATGTCGTTGTCATGGATGCGCTGCATGATGACGAGAATCGGGCTTGTCGCCAGATTGTTGCGGCGCGATGACCAGGCGTTGTCGTAGGCATCGAGGACGCCCTGCCTGATTACATCGGAGTCCGTCTGCTTCGTGTCGTGGGGGTCGTCCCAGACCAGCATGTCACCGCGCTTGCCCGTCACCTTGCCAAGCACGCCCTGGGACTCTCGGTGCCCGCGTGCCGTGTTGGTGAACAGGGTCTTCTCGGCCTGATCCTTGGACATCTGGACCCTATCGCCCCAGTGCCGCTGATACCAGCCGGACTCGACCAGCTGGCGCATGCGCAAACTGTCCCGGGTGGCCAGGGTGCCTTCGTTCGATCCGCACAGGAATCGGTATCCCGGGTCTATCGTCCAGATCCATGCCTCGAAGAACACAGAGGCCACCAGTGACTTCATCGTGCCGGGCGGGATGTTGACGATCAGCCTCTTGATCTTGCCGTAGTACAGTGCCTCCAGATACGCGCAGAGGGTGTCCAGGTGCCAGTTCCACACCAGGGGCGTGCTCGGCTCCAGAACGTGCCAGCCGCACTTCACAAACTCCGCCAGAGACTCCTCGCAGCGGCGCTTCTCCTGCGCCGGGCCGACGACATCAGTGAGTAACGCGGCCGCTTGTTCTGGCGTCAGACTGTCGAGGAATGACAGGTCCGGCAATTGCGTTGAGTTTTTCGGCAATCAGTTTCTGAACCTCATCAGGTAGGCGCGTGAATGACTCAGCGAACGGGTTGCGCTGGCGATTGTCCTTCTCGAACATCCCCATGTGTTTGAACAGCTTCTCGAGGGCGCTGTTCTTGTCACAGAGAACAATCTCCTTGGTGTACATCGGAACGTGCGTCACGCTGCCGTCCTCGGCATTGACCGCCATACTGCCAGCCATCTCCACGACCTTGATGCTCTTGACAGCGCTTGCGAGCTCATCGGGCCACTTGTGGGGAGGAAGCAGCGAGCCATCCTCTGCGAACGCCTTGCGCAGGTCCGCAAATGCAATGCGGCCAGTCTCGGTGAGAACCCTGGATTCGGTGATCACGGCCGCCCTTGCTGCCTGGTCACGAAGAAAGGCAATCCTTGAGGTTATCTTGAGGTTTTGCCTGAGATCGTGAGCCATGCGATTGATGCTCTCCGGCTTCATTCTTGCGGTCTCGTAAGCCTCCCGATAGGCATCGGAATTGCTCTTGCCCTTGACCACTGCCTGACAGAACAGCTCTTCCTTGTCGGTGATCTCCGCGATGTCGGCATCAATGATCACGGGGAGCGGCTTTGTCGGGTGTCCGCCTCGCCTCTTCTTGACTTGGGTTTCTGGCGCGGCGGTTTCCGATTTCGGTTTCACGTTTTCCGATTTCGGTTTCCGCGGTGCCCTTGGGGCCTTCGGAGCATCGTCCTTGAGTGCCCGGACCTTCTTGTTCAGGTCATCAATCTTGCTCACTTGCCTTTGCCGCCCTTGCAGCCCTTGCGCTTTGCCATGATCGATCTCCAGATGTGATTGTGTCTGCGCCCGCTACCACCCTGATATGCGCTCACAGGGATTGCGAATAAATCGAGCCACCGGCATCGCCTGTGGGAGAGCCGGGGGAGGCGGCAGGCTGACGGCGACGGAGGAGCGCCGGCTGATGGCTCGAAGATGGTTGCGGCGGTCGGAATTGAACCGACTTCCTCCGGATTATGAGTCCGGCGAGATAACCGTTTCTCTATCGCCGCATTGAAACTTACTGGCTGTACCCTCGCTCCAGCTCGATGATGTAGATGGCCAGGCGCTCGGTGTTCGATGCGTCCAGGCACATTCCGCCATCAGGGGTTGGGTTTACGCTCAGGATCGGCTTTGTCGGCATCGCCGGCATCTGGCTGGGCGTTTGACACGCCGCCAAAGTGATCAGCGAGAAACTCGCCAGGATGATCCTTGATCTGCGTGACAGTGCTCTCATGCCGTTGCTGCTCCTGCTTGCGAGCCCACTGCTCCACGATCCCAAGGATGCGGTTCAGCAGCTCGATGAGCGCTCTCATTTGATGGGCTTGGAGGCCTTGATGCGGCCGTATGCAGCTACCAGGCCGCCGATGACGGATGCCAGGGAGATGATTGCCTGCTCGATGCTGGCAATGTCCTCGGGGCTCACCGCGTAGCCGAACAGGCCAGCGATGCCGGCCAGCAGGGCCAGGATGGAGCCCCACATGGTCTTGGATGCGTACCAGCTTTTCTCAGTTTGCATGATCGTCACTCCCGTGAACGTCGAGTACGGTGAAAGTCGCGGTGTCCCAGTCGGCCCCGTACAGGAAGACTGCCTGCGCTTGATCCATGTCCTTGCGTCGATCGATGTGGCAGAAGCCGTTGTGCAGCCCTACGGACCAGCCCTGCGAGAATGCCAGGCGGGCGAATCGCAGCTTGGTCTGGGTCGGCCAGGTGCGCCAGGCGATGTCTGCGGCCATCGTGCCTTCGCACGGATGCGCCGGGTTGTCGATCAGGTGCAGGGATCTTGGGTGGCCGCCGATCTTGTCGTTGTGGGCCTTGCAGCGGCAGCAGCTGTTCAGAACCAGTGATCCGCCCCAGGCCAGGCGCAAGGCCGGCAGTGCCGCGGCGAAGCGAATGTCGAGCTCGAGCTTTCCACACCCGCATTTGCAGGCCAGCTCCGAGCGGGAAAAGTATGGGATCTCGGCGCTCCAGATCATCGCGGGCGCCCCCTGAGCTGCTTGTAGCCGGCAATGACGCGATCCACGATGAGCAACACGCACCAGGTCGCACCGATCACGCTGATGATCTCTGCGTAGCTCAGCACGCCGATGCCGTTGAGCTGCATCCAGTTGCCGGCCACCTCCGCCATCTTCTCTGGCGGGGTCACCGCAGCTGTAGCGCCGGCGGCGCCGCTGATCATTGCGCCCTTCGAGCCAGCGAAGGACTCGGCAAGCTGTTGTTGGTCTCCATGACTAAATCCGAACATTCCGTGCTCCAAAAAAAAGGAGGCGCCTTCCCGTCGAGAAAGGCGCCTCAATGGCCTGTTTGGTGAGGTTTCGGTATCAGGCAGCCAGCGGCAGGTTGCCCAGGGACTTCAGCATCTGGACGTGTCGCCGTGCGGCGCTATCCCGCTTCGGCTGCAGCTGATGCACTGTGGCGCTGCGAGACTGGGAGAGTGCGTTGCCAGTTGCCTCGATCTCCTTCAGGGCCTGTTCAGGGGTAGGAGGCGCCCAGGTGCTCAGACAGGTCTTGATGGACGAGAGAACCCAGATGGATGCGGCCAGCACAATGCCCAGCAGGGACTTCCAGATCGTTCGTGCGATTGCCATGATGATTTCCTTGTGAGGTGAATTTTCGGGCATAAAAAAACCCGCACTGGGCGGGTTCTCGGTAATCGCGTTTCCCCTGGGGGTAATTCTGCGATCATGTCGGAATCGACTATACGTTCACCTTTTTCTGCGCGCAAGGTGAACAAAAGGTGAACATTCAATCTATTACGACGCGCAGCTTGATCCCGCGCCAGTCTCTCTCGTTTGGGCGCTCGATGAAGCCCTTTCTCTCCAGCGCCTGCACTCTCCTGAAGGCCAGGCTGTGAGCTGATCCGGTCTCCTTGGCGATTTCCCGAATGGTGGGAGGCTCGGCACCTTTCTTGTGCCTGGACAGGATGGCGTTGTAGACGCGCCATTGCTCCTCGGTCATGGTTCTCATTGTGGGGAAGTTCCAGCTACCTGCTTGATGGGGAATACTTTGTATGGCCTCCGGGTTCTCGGATTGATCTTCTCGCGCTCCTCCTGAACCTTGTTCTTGTGATTATTGATCACGTCCCACACGGGCTGAAGGCTCAGGAAGTCGTATCGCTGCAGAATGTCGATCACGCGATTGGAGTGCCCTGCTACCGTTTTGGAGTAAGTCTCAGGGTTGCGGCTCAGCATGGCCGCCATGTGGTCGCCTGTGTAGATGTCTCCTGAAGTCGGGTTCTGGCAGCGTCGGCGGAAGTTCAGCAGCAGGCGATCCAAGATGGCCACAATCTCGCCCTGCTCCCGCGGCGCTATCGTCACCCCTTTCACGAAGTCGGCCCACAGCTTGATCTTTAGCGCGGCCAGTTCTGACTCTTTCACCCACTTGTCCGGGGCATTGATGAACAGGCACATGGCTCGAAGGTGCGTCTTCTGCTCCAGCACGGCCCGAATGATCAGCCCAGCCTCTGCCTGGTGCGCGATGGCGCCGTTTGAGTTGTACCTGGTGCCTCCCATCTCCATACGGTCCGGGGTTGTCTGGCTGGTGGCAAAGGCATCATGGATGCACTGCCTGGCGTTTCCGAATCTCATTGTTGGACTCCTCGAAGGATCGGATCAATTACAAGAACTCCAAAAGCAAAACTTGCGATGTACACTGCAACCACAATCGCAAGTCCGCCGAGAACCCCCAAGACAACCTCTCGTTTTTTCATTCAAACCTCCACCACTCGAATTCCGTGAACCGACAACATGAGCTTGCGCTTGATGATGTATGCCGGCGTCGTCATGCCCTTGGCGTCCTCGACGATCACCTTCCCGTCTCGCTCGTAAACGAAGTCTGCGACGTAGGCGACGGCGCGCTCGATCACTTTCCCATCATCGCCGCGCTGGGCCGGGATCAGCTCGAACTTCACCTGCTCGCGCAGGCACTTGATCTGGCCAGAGGCTCGCATCAGCTTCAGCTCTCCGGCGCGCTTGGCTTCGCGCTTGGAGTCATAGCCGCCGGTCTTGGTCGCGCCGTACTTGCTGCGCTTCTTCTCGGGCAGCCGTGCTGGCGCGGCCTTTGATGCCATCCGCGCCTGCCTGTCCCTGAGCCACTCCTCAGTGAATCTCATTTGATCTTGATCACTCCGAGTTCGAACAGCTTGGCCATGGTTCTGGTCTGCGCTCGGCGCATGTACCAGTCACGGCGGCCCAGGAATTCCTCGGAGCGCGATCTCCCATCAACTGCATCGTGGCAACCACTGCAGCCGAAGGCCCCCGAAAGATCGCTTGCCTTGAGACCCATGCCGTGCGACTCGTCCGGGAAGTGGCAGTACACCACTGTTGCGGGATCGTAATTGCAGGCCCCCAGAATGTTCAGCGTGCATGCCTGGCCGCGAGCGGCATCTGTGATCTTGCGTGAGCGAATCACTTCTTCAGCTCTCCGAGTCCTGCGTTCCTGGCCGCCAGTGCCACGGCATCACGACGATTCAGCAAGAGGTAGGACTTTCCGCCGACCACTGCCCCTACTCCAGTGCCGACTGTCTTGATCGCCCCTCCTCGCCGGAAGAACTTCACCTTCGCTTCTTCCAAGGAATCGAGCGCAGCTCTCTCTGCAGCGCTCACACGGCCGGCTTTCGCCACCGGCACATCGTCACTTTCGAATCGCTTGACCTCATCGCTGATCATCGTTCTTGCTCCCGTATGCCATCGGCATACTCGCCACTCCTTGGGATTGTGATTTTGATTCCGCGCTCGGCACAGAACTGGACATGCTTGTCCATGGCATACAGCCGCTTGCTCTTCGGTGCGACTGTCACTTCTGGGTTGTTGGAGATTGCCCAGCTGTAGCGTCGGCCGCTTTCATCGCACCCGAGCCACTGAATCGTGAACAGCTCATGTGCATCGTCAGCGTTGAACGGCCGCGTGCCGTGAGGCACCCCTTTGCTGTCGATGTACAGCGGCATCACGCAGCCCATAGCGGCCATGTGACGGGCTGTCTCGGCCATCCATCCACGCCAGGTTCGAAGCATCGGCACTGTGCCCGTGGACTCCGCCTTAATCTCGCAGCGCATGACCTTGCCCAGCGGGATCTTCCGGAATGCGGCCTTGCTGTCCTCGCCGTAGGGGGCGTACATGCCTCCGCACTTTCTGAGTAGCAATTCGGTCAAAGTCCCAGCTCCGCGCGAAGGTTCGCCATACGGCTGATGTTCTCAGCGGGCGTGAGAACTCTTGGAATGCGATTGGCAATCGCTTGGGGCATCGGTATCTCCAGCGACTCTCCTGCCATCACACGACGGCAAAGCTCGGCGTAGTGGTACTCGAAGCGCGGAAAAATCTGATCTGTCGGCGTGCAAGCAAGCTCATGCCAGCCGGTGTTCTTGCCGGCGTGATACACGGCCGGATGACTCCAGCGCTGGCGATCCTTGGGACTAGGACGTATGCAGGCCTCCTGGTACGCCTGATGAACAGGCGGCAGTCCGTACTTCACGGAATCAACCTTGCGGCACAGATCTCGGAATGCCGGCAGATTGAAAAATTCCTTGAAGTCTCGTGCGTTGAGCAACCCGTTTTTGAGCTCGGCATGTGTCAGATCGGAAAGGCCCCTCTCCCACACCAGGTATGCGTCAGCGTCCGTCAGGTTCAGCAGACGCATCGACTTCAACATACTCAGCGTCGAAGCAATCACCTGGCGGCTCGCCTGCCCCTGCGAAGTATTCTTGGAACGCGGCATCGGTTGCTGACAGCCTTGTTGGTCGAGGATTTTGGTTACTGTTTGCATTGCCTTGCTCCTGATTCACAAGCCATTGAAATTTGAATCCACGCCAGTTGCGCGCAACACATTCCTGCAGACACTCGTTCACGGATCGGCCTGCATCGACTGCTTTTCGGAATTGTGGTGCGAACGTGTTGATCACGGTCTGACTGACATCGGCCTTGATGCGCTTGCGCATGGCGATCCAGTCATCGAGGGTTTGCTGATCCGGCATCTGAGGCCAGACGGTGAAATCGAGCTTTGTGCGTTTTGGCGCCTTGCGCTTAGATAACTCGTCAGAGTTATCTTCTTTGGGTATTGGGTTATGGGTATTGGGTAGCATACCGTTCGCATTGCGTTCGGATTGCGCTCGCAATGCGTTCGCATCTTTTTCGCATTCGACCATGCTGGAAGGCTTGATTTTCCTGGCCCATCGAGCTTCTGCAGATCGTCTCGCCTTGTCTGATTTCTCATAAATCGAGGCCAAAACCTTGTCGCAACCACGATGCCGGTAGTGCCCATCCTCCAACACAAAGAAGTCGGAGATGACATTTCGGTACGCTTGCTGTTCGTCCGCAGTGCGGACGCAATGCGTTCGCATGAGTTTCGCATCGTCGGCTTCAAAGGGGCCTTCGTTGACGTAGTACGAGTCCAGCAACATGCGATAGATTCCGTGCTCCAACAGCGACAAATGGGCCGTATCTTTACGGTAGTCTCCAACATTGAAGGCATAGTGGTGCATCAGCGCTCTTCCTCATGCAGATCCACCTTGGCGCACTGGTCGCAGATCATTGTTCCTGGCTTGCTGATCTGGCGAGAAGAGCTGATCTGACGACCGCACGCAGCGCAGTTGTCCGCAGCGTGCTCGTATGCCAGATATTCGAGCTTCTTGTCTTTGGCCTTGGTCATAACGCTCTCCCACTGAGCACTTGGCGGCACTGATGCGTATGGAAATTCACTGCTTACGTTCCTATTTCCCCGTTTAACTTGAATTCCAAAAATTCACCTTCACATGCCAAGGTGGCATCCCGAGTAGTTGAGAAGTGACGGATTCCCATACTCAATCAATTTGGAGATCCAACATGGCAAAGAAAGATCCGTGGCACTCGATCAAGCAGTCCGTTCACCACAACAACAGCAACTGCAATACCGGCAACAACATCGAACGTGAGAACATTCGATCTGGTACAGGTGGCAAGCCTCTCTGCCAAGAGTGCGCACGCCTGAAGTAACCTCACAAGCCCGTGGTGCGGAAGGTCATTTCCCACCACGGGCCCACCAGCTCATCACCGTTCACTTGGTAATATCTGCGTAAGCCAGCAACTGGCAACCCAAGCATCTTTGCAACACCAAATGCCCTGTACCCTTCGTAGTGATCACCGTGAAATCGAATGGTTGGTTCGCTGAAGCAATGCCCCTCACCACCCTGGCAGGATTCGAAAGTCTCAATTCCTTCCGAGATCAATGCCTTCACGTACTCCTTGATCCCTTCGTCCAGCTGCCGATCCTCGCCAGGGGAGTACGCCCTATTGCCGACTCTGGGCACCATTGCGTCCTCAGCTCCTGCTGAACCGCGTCGTGTTACCCGCCCGCTTACCAAGCAAATCCAATCGCTCGCGCTTCTCAGCGATCTCGCGCTCAAGCTGCTTGATGCTGAACTGCAGCTGGTCGGCTTCTGCTTTTGGGTCTACTGGATCTGGATGAGAAAGGCCGAGCTCGTCACACACAAAGAAGAGCGGCTCGTAATTGCCCGTGATCTTCATCATGGCCACGATGTCGCACCAGTGGAAAAACTCCGGCTTCTCTGGGTTGAAGCAGGCGCCCATGTGGGCAATCCAGCTCTGCACTGGAGACTGAAGCTCGTACAGCTGGTACAGCTCCAGCGCCAGCTCCTTGACCGACGCCACTTCACGCAGCGCGTTCACTGAAGCCATAGCCTTCGCCTTGTATTCCTTCTTGAAATCACTCATGCCGTTCTCCTTTGTCATGTAGAGGGCGCTTTTCGGGTGTGCGACTACCTCTGGCCTCTGAATTCCTTGCGGCATTTCTTGAGCCACTCAGCGCAATGCAATTGAATGTAGTCAGGCAGCCTTGGAACCATCGCCAGGCAATTCCGAATCGGCGCAGAAGATGTCCGGACGCAGGTGCTCCCTGGTGACGAGGCCACCAGTCAGCTCTTCGATTCGACGACAATGATCAACGGGCATCTTTCGGTGCCCGGTGAGGCACTGACTTACAAAGCTGGGACTGACAGAAAGTGCATCTGCCAGGGCCTTTTGGCTTCCAAGTTTCTCGATAGCTGCTTTGATTGGATGGCTCATTTTTGCTCCAAGGGACACTTACGCCTGGAAACTTTAGCATATGCTAATTGTTTGTCGCAAGCATTCATCAATTCCTATTTGCTAATTGAATCTCAGAATAGGAGCATGGATATCAAAGCAATCAGAATCAGAAATCTTCAGCAGATCATGCGTCAACGCGCAGAAAGCACTGCTGAATTCGCAAGGACATATGGCTTGGACCCCAGCTATCTGTCGCAAATACTGAATGGACATCGGGGGTTCGGGGAAAAGGCTGCTCGCAAGATGGAAACCCAGATTGGGCTTCAACCTGGAGCACTTGATACCTCCGATCAGGGGAACGTATCGATTTACGACGCCCCACCTGGCTACATCCCCCTGATCTCTTGGGTCAGCGCGGGAAGGTGGTGCGAGAGCCCGGACAACTACGCTCCGGGAGACGCGGAGGAATGGATGCCAAAACCAAGGAATGCTGGGCCGAGAACGTTCGCCCTGCGGGTAAACAACGACAGCATGACCAGCCCGTTCCCTGGGCAGCGCTCATATCCCCATGGAACCATCATCTACGTCGATCCCGACCGGGAGTTCGTCAGTGGTTCCAGAGTTGTCGCCAGAGCCGGCGGCGAGTACACCTTCAAGGTCTACGTCGAAGACGCCGGACGCAAGTACCTCAAGCCCATCAATCCGACCTACGACAAGATCGATGTCACCGAGGATGTCCATATCTGTGGCGTGGTGGTGGGGAGTTATTTGCCTGAATAGTGACGCTAGCGGGTGCAATGCGATACCAGAATTCCGATTACACCTTGTTTTTTACCCCAGCGCATATATATAGTTAACAACGGAGTTAACTTCTGTGTACCTGACTGATATAGTTGCGACCCTCAATCCGGGACAGAATCCACAAGGAAGTTGGAAAATATGCGCGGAGTGTGACCAACATGGTCACTCTGAATTAGCTGATGCTCTTCGTGCGCTATCCACTTCTGAGAGGACTGGATTCCTCAAAATGTTGGAACTTGCCTCTATCCGCGGCCCTATGAATTTGCCAAAAGCCAACACTCATGAAATGGAGGATGGCAATTCCATGTACGAATTCATAAAAGGGAACTTTCGGATAGCTTATTTTTACGATGCGAACAAAGTCGTAATTTGCAGCCACTTATTCAGAAAATCAACAAGAAAGACTCCAACAGCAGAGCAAGAAATTGCTAATAGAATGCGGGCAAACTACAACCGCGACAAACTTGATTCAAATTTGCACTTTATTTAGTCCCATTTAGGAAGAAAACTATGACTACATTTTCAGAACTATATTCTGAGGTGTTGGGCACTCCCGAGTACCTTGCGGCAGGGGTAAAGCTGGATGTTGCTTTAATGCTGGAATCCATTATGGAAGCTAAAAAAATTAGTAAAGCTGAGTTAGCTAAGCAACTCGGATGCAGCAAACCATATGTTACAAATATGCTGCGAGGGGACAGTAATTTTTCAATACTGACGCTTGCCAAGGTAGCTACTGCTTTAGGGTGCGAGCTGCGAATTCAGATGACTCCTCGCACATGTGTCGAGGATATTTACAATCATAAAAATATTCTCGAATTTTCAAAAAAGAATATTTCCGTGAATCCCATTAGGGAACTTGTTCAAAGTGGAGCGTTTGCCGGACTCCCTGGACCCATTCCTTACTTCGGCGAAGAGATTGAATATGAACCAGAGCAGCTTGCAGCTTGAGCACTATACTTTCACAGAAGTTGAAGTGAAGTGTTGTATTGATCCTGACAATTCTTCAGAGGAATTCTCTTCTGCTCGCGTTGAAATTGAGCAAATGAATTTCGAAATTCAACAAATTGGTGATGTATCTGAAAAAAATAGAGGAATTGTTCTTAGAGTTAAGGTCAACACCTTGGATGGAGAACTATGCAAGTCGTTGAAGTATAAATTTTCAATGGAAGCCATGGCAAAAATTTCTATGCGACCAGATTCTACTATTGACGTTTCACGTGTGGAAAAAACACTAGTGATTAATGGCGTCAATTTGATTTATGGAATCATGAGAGAAAAACTTAATACGATCACTTCTACAATGCTTTGGGGGCAGTTACTTCTTCCTTTGGCAACATTCGACGGGATCGCTAAAACAGCAGCAACAAAAGTAGAAGCTCCAGCGCCAACTAAAAGTAAAAATTCAGCGGTGTGAGACTAACTCGATAGTATTCCCCCGACATTCTAGTTACTCGACAGCGCTATATTAATTTAAGTACGGTAATGCGAACTCGAGCACCAAACGCAGCACAAATCTAATTACAGCTCTGTCAGTGTACACTGCTCAACTGCGCTGGGACGCAGGTTTCCTCCATATAGGGCTGAGAGTCGATGCTGTGGGATTGAGAAAGTGCTGAATTCAACTGCCTTCTACTTAGAAAAACGAGGCGTTCATATTGCATGCGCCAGAACTAACGATAACTGCCAGAGAGCCTTGTAGATCGAATAAGGTGCCCCGCCATGAACTTCATGACCATCCTTTTCCGCGACAGACTTCCCGCTATCGTCGCGGATTTCTGGTTTAAGTTCGTCGGCTACCTTTTCACTTGCTCTGCACTGAGAGTCGCTGCGGAAAGATCCGAATCAAACATCATTTGGCTCATCTACTTCTTATCGTTCGGCGCTTTAAATTGGTGGCTATTTGACGAAGCCGCACGCCTACTGAGGAGCGTACGTTTCATGGGAAAAACAAAAGATGGGCCCAATTTTTCTTACTTTATTGGGCTGTTTATTGTCAGCGCGGGGATTAGCGCATCTGTTGTGAGCGGAGTTGCAAGTGCAATAGAAGCATTATTACTGATTGAGAATCCCTCTGCACAGACATAGCGACTTGAGCATGCAAAAGCTAGCAGTGATTCGCCTTCATCATGCATCAGGGTAGAACCCGAACTGAGGGCGCTTATGCATAGACTTGCTCAATTTTCCGCTGCTCTGACTGCATCTCTACAACCTTCGTTCGGATATCCGCTCAGTGGCAGAAAAGATTCCTACGACTGCCATAATCAAACGTCAAAAAGGACATACCCTTAATTCAGATGGCCTTATAATGCCTGTAGATTCATGCGCTGATTTCTAAACAGGATATATCTTGTGCTCTCTATCCCACCAGACTAGATGAAAATGAGCTTGCACAATAAAGCCCCATAATCGCTTCTTTCCACCCAAGCGGAATCGGAAGACATAGTCAAACTCTTCTAACCCGATCTCGATCCATCTTTGCTGTGCTTCAGTCACAAGATCTGAAGTATCATGACCATGATGCATCTTGTGGCCGCTCTCGCTACCAGCATGATCCACTTCTCCCCAAGTAAGCCTGCTGAAGTGAGTCATCATGGGAAGAATAATTGAGGCGAGCTCTTCATCTGTCCAAGCTCTAGGTTCCCCCCAGGACCAACTACCCTCGTCATCATGCCTGCTATCACACCACGTAACCAAAGACCTGAATCGGCTGCCTTCAGAAGTCGCACTAATACGAGGGGCTTTTGAATCCGGAAGGGTAGCGTTCGAATCGAAACGAGGTAGTCGGTCATTCGAGATTTCAATCGGTACTCGAGGAGTGCGATCTGATAGACGATCAATAAGCAATACTTTTGCTTCATTGAATTTCGCAAGCTTCTCGGCTTTCCTGCGCTCCCTGCTTTCGCGCCGAGACACCATATTTCAGCCTCAGAGTGAGGAGTAGTATTCGTGCATGTCTGACTTTGCGATCACTACGGTCGATTTCTCACCAGGAGCAAGATCGCCGCGAGCATTGACCCAAGGTGCTTCTTGGTGGGTTAAATCGCTAAGCCATTGAGCTGTTTTGTCACCGTAGAAACCAAGGACGGCCTCTATGGTTTCCATCTGCGGAGCAGTGATGGAACTCAAATCGAAAGAGGCAAAGCTGGAAGCGTCAACCTTGAACTGGCCTCGGTGATGCACGTAGAGATCAGGAAGGACTGGTCCATTCGCCCAAGCCTGAAAATCTTCTTCAAACAGGGGTTCCTCGTCCCACACCAAGGACCAGCACTGGCAGTAGTACATGAGCTTTTGAAGCTTCATTGCAGACAGAGGTCCAAGTCGCTCTGTGATGCACTTCGCCACACCGAACATATTTGCCATAGACCACCTCGACGTCGGCTGCTCTAACTGCAGCTCTAGTGGCGGCGATTATAGAACCCCACCCTTCAAGGTCAAGCACTTGTTACTTTTATACACGTCTTATCCACACATTTATCAACAGACTTACCCACATTTATAGGCGAATCAGATTATTGCGCTCGAAAATAATTTATTGAGTTTCGTCATTCGGATTTGCCACCAGTTGCCTGAACCATGGCACCTGGACGAATCAGATACGCTTCCCCAATCTCATTCCATGCAGACACCTTCCCAATCGGGGTCGCCCAATGCGGCTCATACAGCTTTGGCTCAAGCAGATGATCAAGCTGGGTGACATCACGTAGATCAGGACTCAGCCAGGCCTGACGCAGTTCTTGATCGTCAGGCAGCATCAGCGGCAATGACTTCGGGTGAATGTGGCTCCACTCCGGCACCGGCGGCAGCGTGATGATACTGGCCGACCTGGCCAACTCACCGGTCTCTTTGTGTACCCACTCCCGATAGAGCCCGCCAAACGCGATGGCATGCCCCTCGAAGTGAATCTTGTGGTAGGTCTTCTTGTCCCCTGCCCCCTCGATGAATGCACTGGCTGGGATGATGCAGCGAGATTTGCGGTATGGCCAATACCCCAAGGATCTTGGGTCCTGCAGCTTGTCGCTGCGGGTGTTGAAACTCGCGTATCGGTAATCTGGCTTCAGGGTGGACTGGTCAAGCATCAACCACCAAAGGGCGTCGGCCAATTCCAGCTGTGTTCCACGCTGACGAACGATGCTGATGGTCGAACCAGGAGCTATGTCGGTCGAGAACCGGAGCGCATCTACCTTGAAGATGGGCATGCCAATGCTGGCCATCAGCGTTTGCACAACAGGGCTGTCTGTCAGGTTAAATCTTCCGCACATCCCCTTCTCCTTGTAAATGCTCATTGGTTGAGCGGATCGATTTATTTGAACTCGCCGGCAAACCGGAAGTCAGCGGACTCGACCCGACACTATCATCGCAACTTCCAAAGCTGCACAATTGCAATCCCTACCCTCAAGATTCCGAAATCCCTCTACTACTGCGAAATATTGCCATGGGAAAATTTGATGAGGAAATAAAGAGGCTTAGACAGCCTCGGAAGACTGCCTCACTCTGGGCAGATAAAGATTTTTCTGTCGGAGTTGCCTCGATAGTCATCTACATGACCGCAATTCTGTTGGTTGGAGGATTTGATGGGTATGGAGATTTCCTTCGCCTCCTTACAATTCTCATTACCTTCTGGATAACTCACACCTGCGTTCGTAATGGATTCTTTAAAGATTAAGCAACGTGTCAAGGAAAGTCAGAATTAAGTGTCCCTTCCTATCAAACCTATTCTTTCACTTCAGGTCGCCGAGCAGGTCATAGCCTAGGCTGACCCTCCGTGAACCGCCAACTGACCTAGCATTGTGACTCAGCGCTGAATCACACCCTCACTTTGGCAGAGAGTTCACCAGCCCGGCTGCCATCCGCCGGCATAGACGTAGAGCGCCATCGCTCTACGCCAGCCTTATCATTACATCATCAACAGATGGATGAGGATGATGACGAGTCTCCGTAGGACTCGGATCTTCTTCTTCGTTCTCATAGGACATCTCCGTTGCAGCTGAGCGCTGCGTGACTACCGCGAATCTCCGCGACTCCTTTACTTATGCTTGACGAAAGCACAGTGCATTTTTCCAGGCAAAACACCTCGCCCCATTCAGATTGGATATTGCGCGTCGTCACCTCCGTCGGGCGATCCCTTCCGCGGTCCGTTCATTGCTTCTGACGCCCTCCCCGGCCCCGCACCACGTGGAGCCCGCTTGTCAGGCAGCCTACCGGTCCACCTTCGCCTCGCGCTTGCAAATAATTTAGCATTTGCTATTGACGCTAATATTTAGCACTTGCTAATCTTTGCTCATCAACTGATTCCGGGGGATGAGCATGTCGATTTACCAACTGCTATTCGAGCTCTACGAAAACGGCCAGATAACCCTCTTCGACGACGGCCGAATCGTGCTGTCTGACCAGGCTTTCGGCGCTATCGCGCTGGCGTCAGGAGCCATCGATCCCGTGTGCCATGAGGCCGTCACCACGCTCAGCAAGCGCCTGACTGACTCTGTCGCCATGGCATGCCTGAGAAAGCATCACCAAGCCTCGCAGGCCGCCAAAGCGGCAAAGCCCAATTACAGCGCCGATCTGAAGGCCGCGCTGCGGATTCACTGACCGATGGAATCCTTCAGACACGGGAGACGGCCATGTACGACTGGGACGGAATCGAAGACGACGACAGCATCGATGCCGCCGAGATCAGGCGAGACGAGCTTTACCAGCGGCGCGCCCAGCGAGCTTGCAGATACCCCGATCCGACCTGCGGATGCCGCATCTGCGATCCGGATGAACAGTGACTTCAAAGCGATTTTCGGGACAGACATCAACCTGGTGGGGTGAATCGGAATGATCATCACAAAGCACGGAACGAAGAAGACGTTTTACAAGGGGCTTGCGAAGCACGCGGGGATCAAGCTGGCGTTCTTCGGGCATAGCAAAGAGCAGGTTCAGGCCAGCGAGAAGCAGTGGCTGAGGGAGCACATGCCTGAGCTGACTGCGAGAGAAATGGCGCGGCCAGCGCTTCGGGTTGTCAAAGGTGGTCGCAAGTAGGCGTAACTGGGAGAAAACGGGGAGATTTATGAGTGGACGAACAGAAATAGCGCCAAGTGAAATGTTTTCACTTGCGCCAAAGACTTTCGAGCAGGCAATTCGCTTCGCAGAAATGATTGCTGACTCTGACATGGTTCCAAAGGACTTCAAGGGCAAGCCAGGCAACTGCTTGATTGCAATCCAGTGGGGGCATGAAGTTGGCCTCCAGCCTCTACAGGCGCTGCAAAACATTGCGGTAGTCAATGGTCGCCCTGCAATGTGGGGCGATGCTCTGCTTGCGCTGGTGCGCGCATCTCCACTGTGTGAGTACGTCACTGAGACAGATGACGGAAACACTGCTACCGCCAGAGGAAAGCGGAAAGGCCAGCCAGAAGAGGTCCGCACGTTCAGCATGGAAGAAGCAAGAGCGGCGAAGCTTCTCGATAAGGATAGCCCATGGAAAACCTATCCGAAGCGTATGCGTCAGATGCGAGCAAGGGCGTTCCTGTTGCGCGATTTGTTTACCGATGTATTGCGCGGGATGGCCATGGTTGAAGAAGTGCGTGACGAAGTTGAGATCAATCCTGACGCCAAACAAGGCGACAACCACAAGGCATCTGAGAAGAGCCCTGCACGCCCCGACCTTCCGATCTACTCAGACTCTGATTTCGATGCGATTTTTCCGAAGTGGGAATCAATCATACAGAGCGGGAAGAAAACGGCGAAACAGATCATCGACACACTCAGTACGAAAGTAGTGCTCACCGAGGAGCAGCGTCAGGCAATTTTCGATCTCGAAAAGAAGCACGATGAAACCGTCAACACTGAAACCGGGGAATTGGGAGAAACAGCATGAGAACGCACGACGTACTGCAAGGCTCGGACGAGTGGGTGGAGATTCGCGGCAAGTATTTCACCGCATCAGAAGCACCGGTGATCATGGCGGCATCCAGCAAGATGAAGCGCAATGATCTGTTGGCTATCAAGGCCGGCTACACCGAGAAGGAATACAGCGCCTGGGTGCAGAAGAACCTGTTCGATAAGGGCCACCAGGCCGAAGCGATGGCGAGACCGATTGTCGAATCGATGATCGGAGAGGATCTGTACCCGGTGACTGGCAGCAACGGCCCATACCTCGCTTCGTTCGACGGACTGACGATGATGGAAGACATCGGCTTCGAGCACAAAATGTGGAACGAAGACCTGGCCGAGTGCGTTCGCCGCCAGGAACTGCCGCCCGAATACTACTGGCAGCTGGAGCATCAATTGCTGGTGTGCGAAGACATGGGGAAGGTCATCTTCGCTGTTTCAGATGGAACGCCAGAGCGCTTTGTGTCGATGGAGTATCGCCGCATTCCTGGCCGCAAAGAAGAGCTGGAGCGCGGCTGGGCGCAGTTCAAACACGATCTGGAAACCTACGAGCACGTCGTAATTCCTGAGAAGCCGGAGCCGGAGGCCATCGAGGCCTTCCCTGCCCTCTCGATTGCCCTGGTCGGTGAAGTGAAGTCATCCAACCTGCCTGTGTTCAGATCACGGGCGGTGGCTTTCATCGAATCGATCAATACCGATCTTAATACTGACGAAGACTTTGCCAACGCCGAAGAGGCCGTGAAGTTCTGCGAGCGTGCCGAGAAGGAAATTGAGCTAGTGAAATCGCAGGCGCTGTCCCAGACCAGTACAATCGACGAGCTTTTCCGCACCATGGATCAGATCCGCGAGCAGCTGCGCCAGAAGCGCCTCATGCTCGAAAAGCTGGTGAAGAACAGAAAGGAAACCCTGAAGGCCGAGATCATCACCGAGGCCCGCAATGCCCTGATGGCAGACATCGCCAAGGCCAACGAAGAATTCCGCCCCGTGGTTGTGACAGGCGTTACCGCAGACTTCCCGGGGGCAGCGAAGAACAAGCGAACCTTCGCCTCTCTTAGATCCGCGGTGAGCGATGAGCTGACCCGCGCCCGCCTCACTCTAGCGGCACGACGCGACCACGTTCGCGCATCCATCAAGATCATCAAAGATGCTGGCGACGATTACCGATTCCTCTTCAACGACATTCAGGATCTGGTGGAGAAGCAGCACGACCACCTGTCGATGATCGTCAAGCAGCGCGTCGATGAACACAAGGCGGAACAGCAGCGCAAGATTGACGTGGAAGCCCAGCGCCGCGCCGAACAGATTGCGGCGAATGAGCGTACAGATGCTCAGCGCAAGGCACAGCAGCAAAGCACAGTTGCGGCCGAACCTGCAGCGGATGTCGCGATGGCGGATCAGCAAGGTCCGGCGTATTCCTCCTATCGATCCTCGCCAGCGGCAGATACCAAGCCTCGTGTTGTCTTCACCAGCGGCGGCACTCTCCCAACACGGCCTTCGGATCAGCAGATCATCGAAGTTCTCGCGCAGCACTACCGCGTGCATGAATCCAAGGTGATCGAGTGGCTGATTGAGATGGACCTTCGCACAGCCGGCGAACTCGCGGCAAGCAATCGCTGACCACGAAGCCATGGAAGGGCTGCATGACTTTTCAAACAACAATCAGATCCACGGAGCAAGTATGAGCTACATCGAGATTGCGAAAGAAACCATGCTGGGTGACCTGATGGCGTGCCTGGTGGAGCAGCTGAAGGTTTGTCCGAAGCCCTGGCAGCAGATGACAGAGACCGAGCAACAGGAAGCGCTGGATCGCATGGAGCTGCAGCTCTCGGATGCGATACGACAAGTTGTGAATATCGTGCTGTCCGAGAACAAGATCGCAGTGCAGGCGAAGATCGAGAGCGTGACTTACAAGGACGGCTGCAAGGCTGTTCTGAAGGCGATTGGCGATATTGCAAACACGATTCACCTGGCTGAGGCCGAAGGCCAGTTCGTCAACATCATCATCCCGCAGACCGATGCCATGCTCAATGGTGACGGCAAGCCGCAAGCAGAGCCCGACCAGCGTGGGCTGGATCTGGGTCAAGAGTACGACGAGGACGGCGAACTCGAAAACGGGTTCGAAGATGCCCCTACTCTGGACCCGCTTCAAGAACCGGAAATCAATGCAATCGTGGTCGGTGACTCGGTGACAAGCGCGCTGCTGAAGCGACGCCTGAAGCTCGACACAAAGGAACAAGCCGAGGAGATGCTGGAGAGAGCCGAGCGTACCGGCCTAGTCGAGAAGGCTGACGAGAACGGCGTTCGCAAAGTCATCAAGGAAGCGGCGGCGGCCTAGTCATTACATCCAGAGGTACAGCAGGAATGGACGGAATGCTCACAAAGCAACAGCTCTTCGATGTCGTCTTGGACGCAGCGATGGTGATCGACTCAGGCACGATGACTGGTACCGATCTCGATGAGAAGTCGCTGAAATGCGCAAAGCATCTGGTGAGCCAGCTCTTCAGCTCGCTCAATGAGATAGACGAAAAACGATACAACGAGATTTTCGGAGATCTGGAGAACATCGATGGCGAGTAGAGGCGTGAACAAGGTGATTTTGATTGGCAACATTGGCGCCGATCCCGAGATCAAATACACACCTTCAGGTGCTGCAGTTGCGAATGTGACACTGGCCACCAGCGAGACTTGGAAGGACAAGAACACCGGCGCACAGCAGGAAAAGACTGAATGGCACCGCGTGGTGTTCTTCAATCGCCTGGCGGAGATTGTTGGTGAGTACGTCAAGAAGGGCGCGAAGCTCTACATCGAGGGCAGCTTGCGCACTCGATCCTGGGAGCAGGATGGCATCAAGCGCTACGCCACCGAGATCGTCGCCAGCGAGATGCAGATGCTCGACACACGTGGTGGCGACCAGGGCTCATACGAGGCCCCACAAGGGGCTCAGGAGAGCGCCAGAGCAGCACCGCGGCCAAGGCCTTCTCCATACGCTGATAATCCCCAAAGCTCACAGCAGAGCGGCTTCGACAACTTCGACGACGACATCCCGTTTTAGCCCAGGAACACCGAATGAGCGATCAAGCGTCAACTGACAGCACATTACTTGAAGCCACAGCGAGAGCGATCTGCGCTGCGTGTGGCGACAGGCCGGATCACAAGGGAGACTGCCGAGGAAAGGACTTCCGGTGGCAGGACTACAGAGAGATCGCGCAAGCGGCTTTCAATGCGATTCGACCCACGCACGTGATTGTGCCCAGGGTGACTGAATGAACATCAACACCTTGAGCGAGAACCATCCTCTTCGACAGGACCCGCAAAGACCATGGCCTTACGTTGTTCTGGTTGGCTACCGTGCTGCAGGCAGTCGCAAGATCGTTGAGCGTAGCCGTCAGCACGTTCGCGCAACATCAATCGAAGCCGCTATGAGGGCCGGGATCACTGCAGCGCGCGAGTCCGGGTACACAAGGCATACGAAGGACGGCCGTCGCTTGATTCCATCTCGCGCGCTGTCCGCCAGGCCGCTGGATCAGACCGATGCAATTAGTGGCTGGTGACGTATGCGGAACATGAGCTTTGCCCTTACCACCAAGCAGTTCAAAGCCCGCACAAAAACTGTGACCAGGCGCTTTGGATGGTGGCGTCTGCGTCCTGGTGATGTCCTCATGGGTATCGAGAAAGGAATGGGGCTCCGGGCTGGCGAGAGGGTTGTACGGCTAGGTCCGATAGAAATTGTCAGTGTCCGAAGCGAACCATTGAATGCGATAACCAATGAGGACTGCGCGCTCGAAGGCTTCCCAGAAATGCAAGCGGAAGAGTTTGTGTCCATGCTGGTGAAGCACTATCGCTGTGATCCGAACAAGATTGTGAATCGGATCGAGTACCGATATCTGCAAGTCGATTTTGAATTTCAATCATAAGGGACGATCAGCATGAGAAAGAAAACATTGAAGCAACAAAAGGAAGATGCACAGAAGGCAGCCTTGCTCCAGCGGATCACGGACGTTTACAGCGGAGCCCAAGGTGCCGAGTGGGATCACGACAATGACTTTGCCACTGCGGAAATACTCGGACAGGTGATCCCTGTCTTCGTAACCATGTTCGATCATAACGAAGGCTTGAACTACCTTTTCAATGTCCACTCACTTCGCCACTTCGACAACCCGAAGAGAGCCATGGAGCACTTGTTCAGCGCCGGCATTCGAGCATGAGAGCAGCTCACACAAGGGCAACCGTGCAGAGAAGACCGAATTCAATCAACTGATAGGGAGAAATTTCATGCTGGTGCTTACTCGAAAGTGCAATGAAAAAATACTGATCGGGAAGGATATCGTGATCACTGTGGTGGGTACCGGTGTTGGTACGAATTCTGTCCGAATTGGCATCGAAGCACCGAAGGACGTGAGGGTAGTGCGCGAAGAGCTCCTTACTCGAAGCGCGAAGTAGTCAGCAATCCAGGAGCATGCAGGGGATCGATCATGGCCAACTCAGAGTTCATTAGCAAAGCAGGCTTTGTCAGCCTCCTTGCGATTACTCCCGGAACCTTGGAGGGCTGGATAAAGCGACACTGGGACAATGGAAACCAGTATGTGGTCATTGGCCACACCATTTTGATTCACATCGAACGAGCGAACTCATGGATAAAAACGCATGGCCGACTGGCATCCGACCCAGTGGCAACGGAATCAGAATCAGGATCTGGCGCAATCGCAAGGTCATATTCACCGAGACGATCAAGGGCGACCCCTTCAATGCGCGTGATCTCGCCAGCGCGATCAAGCGCCGCCGCTGGCTAGAGAGCCGCCTGATACTCGGATTGCCTGTGTTCCAGGGCGACGATGGAGCGCAGCAGAAGCCCTTCGTGACGCTGGCCCAAGAGTATCTGGACAACATCGACGCAAAGCACTCCACTCAGATCAGCTACGAGAACATCCTCAATCGGTACTGGATGCCAGAGTTCGGCGCCAGGCCTGCAGCCGAGATTGGCACACCCGACATCAAGCGGGTACTTGCGTCATTGGACATCTCACCCAAGACGAAGAAGAACATCCTGATCCCGCTCAGGGGCGTGCTGGCGCACGCTGAGATCAACCCGAACCCAGTTGACCCCATAGCTGTCAAACGGCGCCAGATGGCCCCTGTAAGCCGATACACGCCGCAGGAGCGCAAGTTGCTTCTGGATCGTCTGAGCGGCCAGGAGAAGGTGTACTTTGCAATTCTGTTCGGGTGTGGCCTTCGCCCAGGAGAGGCACTTGCGCTGAAATGGTCCGACTTTGATGGAGAGGACTTCGACATTTCGAAGCAGATTACGAAACGTCGCCTCGAACCCAGCACCAAAACCAGCGTGCGCAGGAAGGTCTATGTGCCCACCTGGGTGCGTCAGATTCTCAAGGATCATCCCACCAGATTTCAGGGAGACCACCTCTTCGTGAACTCACGTGGAGGGCCCTACCTGGACACTGACATCTTCAATCAGGCATGGCGAAAAGCTCACGCGAAAGCTCGTATCCCATACCGAATTCCCTACGCATGCCGACATACCAGGGCCGCGGAATTCCTCTCCACAGGCATAGAGCCAGCTGATGCAGCACGGCAACTGGGGCACAGCCCAGAGATGTTTCTGCGCATCTACGCTGAGTGGATCGAGGAGTATTCGAAGTACAAGGACAAGACGAGGTTCGAAGGTATCGGCGTTGACAATTTGTCGCCAAAAATCACGAAAACTTCAGGAGGAAAAATTTAATTTAGAGAAATTTCAATCGGTTATCGAGGGAGTTAGTGGCGGACCGGACGGGACTCGAACCCGCGACCTCCGGCGTGACAGGCCGGCATTCTAACCGGCTGAACTACCGGTCCACACAAACTCTTCATTGCAGACCCCGAGAGAGTCTGGTGGGTGTTGAGGGATTTGAACCCCCGACATTCGCCTTGTAAGGGCGACGCTCTACCAACTGAGCTAAACACCCGTTCTCTTGGGTGACGCGCATTTTACTCAC
>JACCDW011810752.1_pt1 | contig 60596 bp, 39 predicted proteins | sample 7449781 | NCBI WGS metagenome assembly JACCDW01 (sample SAMN15323449, study PRJNA562643) | freshwater metagenome | isolation source: river surface water | place: USA:Blue River Watershed | collected 2017-08-18
AAACATGACAGTAGAAAATACTGGTTTGATCAACGTAGATGCAAGTGCAATGAGCAGCGGAGTTTACATGATTCAAATTTCAAATGGTTCAGAAGTGGTAACACGCAAAATGAACATTCAGAAGTAATTATAGTAATAACTAAATATGAAAAGGGTGGTCGCAAGATCACCCTTTTTTTTATGTCATATTATTGTAATTTATTTTCAAAGTATAATGAAAGTTTTTGCTTAAGTGAACATATATTGAAGTATTATGATTTAATTGTGTTTCTAAATACTAAACCAATTAATTTATAAATACTATGAAATCAAACAATTACGGGAATTTTCTATGGGGAAGCCTGAAAACATTGATGATGATCATCATCATTTTGTTTTCAGCGACCACAGCAAAAGCTCAATTAAATGGTACTTCGTATACCATTAATTCAGGTGCTGCTGCTTCTTCTACAAATTTTGTGTCGTGGAGCAGCTTCGTGACTTATTTTAATGCCAATGGAATTACTGGATCATCAACTGTAACCGTTGTTACAGATGATCTTGCGAATACTTCGGTATTAGCAATGACTGGAAATGCAACTAATCCAACCAGTTCAACAAAAACGCTTACAATTGAAGGAAGTTACAAAGTTTTGGCGTCTTCTTACAGTTATGATGTTTTAAACTTAAGTGGTGTAGATTATGTTACCATTAAAAACCTAACCATTAGAAATACAGCCAATAGTTCTGTAGGACAATGTATTCGTTTTAGTGGTGGAGCAGATTACAACACACTTTCAGGTTGTGTTATGGAGTTTTCGGCATTGACAACAACCAGTACTTCAGGAAGTGCATATATTAATTTTGCACCATCGGGAACATCTCCAACATCTACTAGTACCACGCACAATGGTAGTTACAATACCATTACAAGCTGTACCATGCGTTGTGTGAATACTTCTGGTGCAACATATAATAGTCCCGGTCCTTGCTATGCTATCAATGATGTACAAGGTACTTCTTACTACTCAAGTACACCATCAAACAACACTTTCAATAACAACATTATTGAGAGTTTTTACTACATGGCCGTAAGAAATTACTACACCAATGGTGATCAATTTTTAAATACGGATATAAGTCGTAAAAACTGTTCAAGTTCAACTTCAACCTATACGTCGCCGTATATATTTTATTCAATGTATACGTATAGCACCAATCGTTCTACAACTATTAGTGGTTCAAACATTCACGATTTGCCTTATGTGGGTGCCTCTGAATCTTCAAGTTCTGGTTATTACGCATATTTTATGGGTATTTATGCTTATTACAATTACGGAAATTCAACAAATCCTGTGGTGTTGAATGGTAATAAATTTATCAATATAAAAGCCTATTACTATGCTTATAATTATTATTGCTATTACAATTACGTTGTTAATTTAACCAACAATACTGTAGATAATGTAAGAACTTATTCATCATCAACTTCGTATCCTTTTTATTTGATGTATGGTCAAGATTATAACATTACCGGGAATAAAGTTGTAAACTGTCAATGGGGAACAGCTGGAACCGGTTATGTAACAGTGTTTTATAATTACAATATCACCAATTCTGTAAGATCAGCGAATGTATTTGAAGATAATGTAATCGAAAATAACTGGTCTGGATACCAAATGTATGCGGTAATGTGTTATTATTATTCTAGTTATAAAATTAACAGGAATAGAATAGTTAACAACAACACAAGCACTTATCAGGGAATGTTCTATGGAATGTATTTGTATTATCTATATAACATAGAATTTACAAATAACATTATCGCAGATAACATGGGATACTATGGTGCCATAAACGTATACACGTATAGTGGAAATAGCGGATATTCTTCTCAATGGAGACAGAATACTGTGAAAAGTATTGGATCTACCTATTCTTCACATTATGCCTACGGATATGTAATTCAGCAAATGTATGATGTTGATGAAAGGTTCACTGGTAATATTCTTTATATGACCAATCATGCTTATGCCTATACTCAATATCTTTACAATACAAGTGTTTCTAATATCAAGGAGCACGACAATAACTCTTACTATTTCAACTTTGGAACTCAATATTGGTGCTTAGGAACTACTGCATATAGTGATTTCGCTGGCCAATATTCTTCTGGTTATGTTGGATTAGGGAACAATTATACGGATCCTCAATTTAAAGACATTGCCAATTTTGATTATCGTTGCAACAGCTTTGAAACTCAAAATAATGTCCCTACTGTTTCTAATGTGAAAATTGACCAAGCGAAAAATAACCGCAATTTGGTGAAATCTGATCGTGGAGCTTATGAGGGATACATGGACATCAAAGCCAATAAAACTGATTTCTCAGTGCCAGCGGCAGTTTGTGCAGGTTATTCAACTTCTTCAAATATTTATGTAGAGAATTTATTTGTTGATACTATTTATAATTTCAATGTTTCGTACACCGTAAATGGAGGTTCTAAATATTCACAGAAAGTAACGCAAAGAATTTTACCTGGAGCAGTTGCTAAAATTGATTATAAAGTAGCAATTCCTCTAAACGTAGCTGGTCCTGCTAAAATTTGCATTTTTGTTGATGCTTATGATGACAATCTTTCAAATGATTCATTTACATTCTATACCATTGTAAAACCAGCTCCGGGTGGTGGTGATTTTGCAGCCTCTACAAAAGCAACTAATGCTTTGTACCAATATGGCAAAACCAACGACATTACAGTTTTAGGGCAACCAGTAATTTATGATGTAAAATCTCCTCGCATCTATTCGAATAGTAATTACAACAACACTTCGGGAGCAACTACTGGTTGGTATGCACAAGTTCAAGCCTATACCAAAGGTGGTACTGCTATTACAGGTGCTTCGTTAACTGCTCCTTCTGGTTCTAATAACTTAGAGGTGAAATTTGTTACAAATGATAACACCTTGGAAGATACTATGATTACCATTGTATTAAAAGTATTTGATAATGCAAATGGTTGCGATACCAATATCAAAAGAAATGTATTGATTTATCCTTCAATCAATCCTGATTTCAAATTCCCTGCTAAAATCTGTAATGGTGATGCTGTGCTTTTCTCTAACACCAGCACGGTGAAATCTGGTTCTATGGAATTTAACTGGAATTTTGGAACTGGTGTTGCTGCTGATACTTCTAATGCGCCTGAACCTGTTTTCCAATTCCCTAGCGAAGGTACGTATAAAGTAATTTTGACAGCAAAAACAATGCCTTATGGTTTTGTATTTAAAGATACTCAAACCATTATTGTTTCTGCTATTCCTAAAGTTGCGTTCACTAAAACAAATGCTTGTGAAGGCAAAGATTTAACATTTACCAACTTAACTACTCCTACAACCGCAACTTCATCTTGGAATTACGGTGATGGTTCTCCGTTAAAAACTGGTGTAAACATCAGTGCTGCACACACCTACAGCAAAGCGGGTACCTACTCAGTTACCCTTACCGCTAGCTTAAGTGGTTGTGAAGCTAAATTGACACAAAAAGTGTATCAATTCGACAAACCAGTTGCTTCTTTCACTAAAACAGCTGGAGTTTGTGACAATGATAAATTTACCTTCAATAATGCTAGTACCATTTCTAATGGTTTGTTAGGTTCTTTCTGGGATTTTAACGACAATGGAAATGTATCTACCAACTATAGTCCTACTTACCAATTCCAAAAAGCTGGTATGAAACAAGTGAAGTTGGTTGTTTCTTCTGAATTTGGTTGTCAAGATTCTGCTACCAAACAAGTTGCTGTAAAAGAAAGTCCTAAAACTAGCTTTATCAATGGCCCATTATGTTCAGTTAAACCTACTGTTTTCACCAATACTACACCTGCAGTGGCTGGTGCTTTGCCTACCTATACTTGGGATTTTGGTGATGGTACCACTTCTTCAGCGGAATCTCCAACTCAAGATTGGAAAGGTAAATTAGGTCCTAAAACAGTTACCTTTAAAATTGTATTAGACAATGGTTGTACGAATACGGTGGTTAAAGATTTGGTTGTTTTGACTCAGCCAACTCCTAGCTTTACGGCTGCCGACGTTTGTTCTGGTGAAGATGTTGTATTTGTGAACAATACATCTTGGACACAAGGTGAAATTTCGTACAAATGGGATTTTGGTGATGGTACCACTACCACCAACTCTGATCCTTCTAAAAAGTATATCACTTCTGTAACTTTAACGCCTAAAGTAACTTTGTATGCCTTCATTAATGGTGGTTGTGCAGATTCTATCACACAAGAAATTACAATCAACGAAGCACCAAGAACTTGCGACTTTGTGGCAAAACCTGATTATGCTTTTGGTTACTTTGGAATCAATGTAGAACCAATGAATGCCAATGGTGTTGTAGGTGGACAAAATAACGTTGATTATACTTGGGTATTTGAAGGTGGTGGAAACTTTAAAACCAAAGATGTGAATGCAGCTCAAAGTTATAATTTCTCAGAGGATGGAACTTTCGAAGTTACGATGAGAGCAACTATGCGTCAAACTGGTTGTATGTGTACCGTAACCAAATCTGTGGTGATGAACAGAGCCAATGCTAAAGAATTAATGAATTCTGGTGTTGCTGTGTATCCTAATCCAGCTAGCAATATGTTCAACATCGCGCTTACAGAAACTTTTGGTAAGAACATCAACATCCAAGTAAAAAGTATGAGTGGTCAAATTGTGAAAAATTTGTCAGTTGAAAATACTGGTTTAATCAATGTTGATGCGAGTGCATTAAGCAGTGGAGTTTACATGATTCAAATTTCAAATGGTTCAGAAGTGGTAACCCGCAAAATGAACATTCAAAAATAAAATCAGTTGTTAATCTAAATAGAAAGGGTGATCATTTGATCACCCTTTTTTGTTTTTGCGAAAAATAATCTTCCAAAGATTTGCATTTACTGCAAATCTTTTATGCTTTTTGGATGCAGTGGCTCAAATAAACTTTTTTCAATGCTGGACAAATTTTATATCGTTCCTCTTTGGTGTCTGAGTGCAATGATTCCAACAATGGATAAACGTTTTCAATACCTATTTGTTCTAAAAATTCAAATGGCCCTTTTGGATAATTTACGCCCAACTTCATCGCAGTATCGATATCTTTTTCGTTGGCAGTTCCTTCTTGAACAGTGTAAAAAGCTTCATTGATGATCATCGAAATAATGCGTGGTGTTACCATTCCAACACGACTATCTACTTGGGTAAAAGTTTCATATCCAAGTAATAAAAATATTTCCTCTGGATTATTTACGTTCAAAGGGTTTGAATATTCAATGGTGCTTCTTTCAATCATAGTTGGCAATGCATTGATGCCCATGATTTTGAGGGACATAGGAGTGAGGTTAGCGGCATGAAAGGCTCCTTCAATGCTTATGTTGATTGCGCTAAAAAGAAAAATGGTTTTTTCATTACAAACATAATCACTTAGTTTTTCGGGATGCTCATCGAAGTTCAAATCAATAAATATATCAAAATCGTAATGAGATTTTGTATCTTGCGCCCATGTGTAAGAATCTGGGTTCAAATTTCTGCGCTTCCAAGCTTCTGCTTTTTTGCCTGTTCCCAATACTGCTATTTTCATGTGCCTACAAAAATACAACAAATATGAGAGAAACAATTTTATCTAAAAATGCTCCTGCTCCAATTGGACCATATAGCCAAGGTGTTCGCTTTGGAAATACTTATTATTTTTCAGGACAAATTGCTTTGGATCCACAAACAGGAACTTTTGTGTCTGAAACTGATGTTCGTTTGCAAACCACACAAGTAATGAAAAATATTGAAGCCCTCCTAAAAGAAGCGGATTTAGATTTTGATAATATTGTGAAAACTTCTATCTTCCTAAAAAGCATGAACGATTTTCCGGCGGTGAATGAAGAATATGCAAAATGGTTCAAATCTGGGGTTTATCCAGCCCGTGAAACCGTTGAAGTTTCTAGATTGCCGAAAGATGCTTTGGTTGAAATTTCAGTGATCTGCGCGAAATAACTGTACATTACTTTTTGTACACTAAATTCGCCCTATGGTGATATAGAATTTTGTATATCGCTTGAGTCTCTATTCTGCCTTTTGATTCCTTTGATTGCAGCCCTTTTTTGCAGCCCTTTTTTGCAACCCTTTTTTGCAAATCAATATTTCGTAACTCTGTTTGCAAAATGAAAGTGAACTGATTGCGCAATTTGAGTGTAACGTAAAAAAGGGAAATACCCTCTTTTCTTTGGTTTGTTAAATCTGCGAAGTAATGAACACTAGGGTGAATATCGCCATGAATTAAACTCAATTTATGGTTCGGTTCTGCTATTTAATAGTCACCTTGATTTGGGCACTATGATTGTTGCTTTTTAGCTCAACAATATACATACCTACGGGTTGGTTTTCTATGTAAATATGTCCAGTTCTTTGGTTATCTATTTGGTAATCAGTTATTTTTTGTCCCTCAAAATTATAAATACATATCTTTTGAATGGCTTCGTTTGATTCAAAATTTAAAATGTTTTTTATAGGATTGGGATATAAACTGGTGTTTATTTTGGCAATTTTGGCCGTTCCTGAAATGTTTTTTAAGCTGGTTGTGTCAATTACCAAATTTTCATCACCGGCTTGATATCCGGCATACCAAAAATATACAAGCATCATCTCATCGGCGGTGCCTTCACCTTTTGCAACGGCCAATGGTGGATTGTTGGGATTGTTCGGATTGCTACTGGTGTTGTTGTATTTGGCTTGTGCCCATAAAATATCAGCGTTTTGCACAATCACAGGATTTTTAAACGAATAGGTTCTTTGCCAATGGAAATCCCAATTTGGAATATCTATGAATTTTAGGGTATCGGTTCCTCTCAAACCATATGCTTTGATGCTCGTTCCAATCAGGTGCATGTGGGGTGCCACCGCAAAAACTGTAGCCTTGCCATTTACCGTATATTTTGTGTAAAATGTTTTTTCAACGTTCGCTGGAATGTACAATGGACCATTGGTCATGTTGTTATTGTTATGATTCAAAATGGGCGAAATTAAAACTTCCCTCAATGTGTTGGTTGTTGTTTTGAGGTAAACCTTCGTAGAATCGAGCATGGAATTTACACCGCCCGGATAATGGATTTGAAGGATAATTCTCGTATTTTTCAATAGCTTGGTGCCAAAACCTGGGTGGAAAATGAAAGGCTCTTGACCCGGAACATAAACACCAATTAGCTGTGAAGTTGGAGAACCTGTGCCACCAAATGCAAGATAACCGGGATTGGGATCTTGGTTGTCTTTTGTAACGGGAATGCTACTTGTGTCTTGAAACACCAAAACATGATGCACAATTTGTCGATTCCCAGGAACAACTTCTAAAGCCGTGGCGTATTGATTTTGAGGGATATTGGTTGGCAACACGAAGCAGCGATATTCATCTGTTGTTGTGTTTACAATGTAATCGGGCATTTTTAAAATCATATTGGCTCCAGTAAGTTGCGCCCCTGTTTGAGCAACGGGATCAGGAGGTGCCACATTTAAATTACCAGATGGAGCATTGTTGTTGGCCCAAGTTTTTATGGCTTCTATTTCCTGGGTACTCAATATTCTTTCATGTGCGTATCTTTTATACTTTGGATCGGCTGGCCAAGGCGGCATTCTTTTTGAATCAACCGAATACGAAATACTGCTTGCCATAGATTGAGCATTGGAATAACCCACCAATGAAAACGGTGCTATTCCACCATCAATGTGGCATTTTGTGCAGTTTTTATATAATATAGGAGCAATATTTTCGGCCCATGTAGGTGTTTGTGCCTTGGTGTTGGCAATTGTGAAAATTGCGAAAACAAAGAGGAAATATTTTCTGAAAATTGCAAATAATTTCATGTTTTTTTGATTTAATTGATTGAATGATGATTCATTATATCTAGTTTATAGACGAACTTTGTTGTGATTGGTTACTGATAAATCAATTTTTATGCCATCGTAATCAGAAATTCGTTGAATCTAAATGTTTAATTCAAATATAAAGGATTAAATTTGTACTATGTCCAATAATCACGAAGAACAAAATCCTCAATCTTTAGATATTGAGTTAACAGAAGAGATTGCAGAAGGCACTTACAGCAATTTTGCAATCATTACGCATAGTCAGTCTGAATTCATTCTTGATTTTATTCGAATGATGCCAGGAGTTCCCAAAGGGAAAGTAAAAAGCAGAATCATTTTGGCTCCTCACCATGCCAAACGTTTGTTGATGGCCTTGGGCGATAATTTGGCTCGTTATGAATCAAACTTTGGTGAAATTGAACTTGATGAAATGCACGGACAACCGAATGTGCCTTTGAATTTTGGTGGACAAACTGGACAAGCATAATAATATGACAACACAAGCAATGAATTCAATATTACATGATGCGCAACAAGCGCTAAAATCAAGATTATATTTTTCAGCTTACCCTGAAAATCCCAAAGCCTATCCTGAAGATTGGAATGAACTTGGTAAAACTGCTTTCAGCAAACAATTGAATGAGAATTTTACGGAACTTGATTCTAACGATTCAACGGGTTGGATTGGAACTGAGGTTTCTCCTTATATGCAAGTGGGACTCGGTGTTCATTATCCGCAGTTTACAGTAGAGACGTTGATTTCAAAAGCCAATGCGGCTAAAACGGCATGGACGTCTTTGTCCCCACAAAACAGAGCCAATATTTTGGTGGAAATGTTGGATGCAGTGAGAGAACGCTTTTTTGAAATTGCGTATGCTACCATGCACACTACAGGACAAAGCTTTGTGATGAGTTTTCAAGCCAGCGGTCCTCATGCCAATGACAGGGCCTTAGAAGTTATTGCAATGGGTTTGCAAGAACTTGAGCGTTTTGATCACGACGTTACTTGGGTCAAGAACATGGGTAAATTTGATCTAACCTTAAAGAAAAATTTTAAAGCAATTTCAAAAGGTATTGGTTTGGTGATTGGTTGCAGCACGTTTCCAACTTGGAATACAGTTCCCGGATTGTTTGCCAACCTAATTGCGGGTAATGTGAGCATTGTGAAGCCTCATCCAAAGAGTATTTTACCGATTGCTATCGTTGTGGCTGAAATGCAAAAAGTTTTGGTGAAACATCATTTGCCTACGTCTATTGTACAATTGGCAGTAGATACTCTTGAGGAACCTATCACTAAAAAGTTGGCAGAACATTCAGATATTCAGTTGATTGACTATACTGGTGGTTCTGCTTTCGGAGACTATATTGAATCTTTAAATGGTAAAACTGTATTTACTGAAAAAGCGGGAGTAAACTCAGTTATTTTAGATTCAGTGGCAGATGCTAAATCGGTTTTCGGAAATTTGGCTTTCGCTGCAAGTTTGTACAGTGGTCAAATGTGTACCGCACCACAAAATGTATTCGTGCCTGAGTCTGGTATTGACACTTCTGAGGGACATTTGTCGTTCGAAGAAGTGGTACAAGGCATTGCTGATTCTATTAAAGGTTTGGTAGAAAACCCCAAAATGGGGCCATTTACTCTGGGTGCAATTCAAAATGACATTACAAGGAACAGGGTTTTAAAAACCTTGGAGAACAAAGAAGTGGCCTTGAGGCCAATTGATTTTGTGAATCCTGAATTTGCGGACACTAGAGTGCTTAGTCCTGCTGTAGTTGTGGTGAATGCCGCAGATAAAGAGGCTTGGTCACAAGAGTGTTTCGGACCAATTTTGTTTGTTGTGAAAACCAAGGATTCAGCTGAGAGTTTGAAATTAACCGCGGAAAGTGCAAAAAATAAAGGTGCTATTACTTGTCAATGTTATTCTACAAACAACGATTTTTGCAATATTGTTGAAGATACCATGAATGGGGTGTTTGCTCCAGTGAGTTTCAATTTTGTTGGAGCTGCTTTTGTAAACCAACATGCAGCGTTCAGCGATTTGCATGTAACTGGTGGAAATCCGAGTGGTAATGCGAGTTTCACGGATGCATTGTACGTTAACCGCCGATTTGTATGGGTGGGGAATCGTTATATGGCGTGAAGGGTTTACAGGATTATAGGCTTATAGGATTATAGGCTTATAGGATTATAGGATTATAGGATTATGTCACGATAGTTATCGGGATTATAGTTTCTCAATCTTAAATTAATCTAAAACCAAAATTATACAATAAAAAACGCCAGAGGTCTCTGGCGCTTTTTTTTTGTGTAAATGAACCAACCTTAAATTTTAATTTTTTAGAAAATAATTGTGATACAACGGGTCGTTATAAACTTTTGATGCTGTTCGTCATTTACGGGTGATGAAATTGACACATTTTTGTTTCAGTTTATGTTTTAAGTACTTCTTTGTTTTTTAGATGTGTTTATGACAATTTGTTTCACGGTGGGAGATAAGTCACAAAAAAAGCGCCAGAGGTTTCTGGCGCTTTTTTAACTAAATAGGAGAGTATTGTTTCAACGATGCGTTTGCTATCGTTGATGATCCTATAGTGGGATTATTTTTTTGAAGCTTTCAAATCGAAAGAAATAGTGATGTCTTTAGAAACAACACCATTTTTCAATTTCGCAGCAGCTTTCTCAGTAAGAGACATGTTGGTTTTGTCGTAGTTTACACCCCAATCCAAACGGTTGATTGTAGTGCTACCTTTTGCAGTTAAACCAGTTTCAGTGATTGCAACAGCAGCTGGGAAGCTGATGTTTTTAGTAGAATCACGCAAAGTTAAGTTACCAGAGATAACGTGCGTGTTCTCACCATTTGCTTCAGCTTTAACGCTAGAAATAACGAATTTTGCAGTTGGGAATTTCTCTACATTGAAGAAATCATCAGCACCTAAGTGACCAATTAATTTAGCGTTGAACTCAGCTGGCAAACCAGAATCAGTACAAACAATTTTCTTCATGTCGATTGTGAAAGAACCAGCAGTGATGTTTCCGTTTTCTACAGAAATAGAACCTTCAGAAATAGCGATAGTTCCTGCATGTGAACCAACACCCACTACTTTAGAACCACCCCAACCAAGAGTGCTGTTTTGGTCTACTACGTAAGCTGCTGAACCAGCAGTTGCTGTCATTGCGCTGTCTGCTGCACCTGCTTCAGACGCGTTGCTTCCGCATGATGCAAACATCATAGATGCTACTGCGGCTGTTAAAAAGAATATATTTTTTCTCATAGTTTTATGCAAAGTTATATTTGTTCAAACAAATATGCAAGTTGAATTTTCAAATTATTCAATTCAAAGCTTGAAATCATTGAACGGTTGTTTTTTTGTTAGGGTAAAAGTTGAGTTAGTTGTTAGTTCTGGGTATCCACGGAATTTCTGTCCCTCCAAATTTCATATCTAAGAATCTGGCAAGGGTGAACAAATAATCACTCAAACGGTTTAAATATTTGATGATAAAAGGTTCAATTTCTTCGATATCAGAAAGGTGAACCACAAATCTTTCAGCTCTACGACAAACGCAACGGGCAATATGTGATTGAGCACCTTGTGAGGTAGCACCTGGTAAAATAAAGTTTTTAAGTTCCGGCAATGAATCGGTTAATCGATCAATTTCATTTTCAATGATGTTGATACTTGATTCATGAAACTCAGGTAAATTCATTTTGCTACTCGCTGAAGAAGCCAAATAAGATCCTATTGTAAATAGGTTGTTTTGAATATCGGCCAAAATTTTCTCTTCATCGGTTTTGGTAATATAGCTTCTCACCAAACCAATATGACTATTTAATTCATCAACAGTTCCATAAGATTCCACACGGATATGGTGTTTCGCTACGCGATCTCCCCCAATGAGTCCGGTTTTGCCATCATCACCTTTTCTGGTATAAATTTTAAATGTCATCGATTAAGTAACAATAATATGTTCAAAATGTTTAACAAAGTTGTTTTTCTGCAAGGAAATTAAAAATGCTTTTTGCATTACCTTGTTTGTAAACAACATCATATACTGCTTTTACGATAGGCATATCGATGTTGTTGTTCACCGCCAACTCGTAAACCAATTCGGTTGCATAATAACCTTCGGCCACCATATTCATTTCTAGTTGTGCTGATTTAACGGAGTAACCTTTACCTAACATGGTTCCGAATGATCGGTTTCTGCTGAATTGAGAGTAGCACGTCACTAACAAATCTCCCAGATAAGCGGCTTCTTTAACATCTCTATTTTCAACATGAATTTCGTGCAGAAAGGTTTCCATTTCGCGAATAGCAGCAGCAACGAATACAGCTTGGAAGTTATCGCCATAGCCCAGTCCATGTGCAATTCCTGAACCAATGGCATAAATATTTTTCAAAACTGAAGCATATTCGGCACCAATTAAATCTTGGGTTTGACTGATGTTGATAAATCTACAGTCAAAAAGATTTGCAATTTTCGCGGTTGTTTCGGGCAATAGTCCGCTGATGGTTAAATAGCTTAATTTTTCGAGAGCTACTTCTTCGGCGTGACAAGGACCAGAAATGAGTGTAATATTTTCAAAGGGGATATTGAAGTTTTGATTGAGGTATTTGGCAATAACCATTTTAGAATGTGGTTCAATGCCCTTAATTGCTGTGATATAAGTTTTATTTGGAGGCAAAGTTGCACCATTAAGGGCATTGTCTACAAATGCTGATGGAACAGCGAGAAGTATTACATCAGATTGATCAATAACACTTTGAATGTTGGTTGTAGCACTAATAACATTCGGATGTATTTCAACAGAAGAAAGGTATTTAGGATTGTGGTGAAATTCTTTGATGTAATTTACGGTATTCTCATCGCGCATCCACCAATTGATAGAGATTGATGGATTTTCGGTGAGGATTTTGATAAGCGCTGTTGCCCAGCTGCCATTTCCAATTACACCAAAGTTTAGGGGTGGGGTAGATGTCATGATTTATTTGATTTGTGAAGCGTGGTTTTTGGTATCCACTTTCTCGATAATTTCAGTGAGTATGCCATTTTCATCGATAATAAAAGTTGTTCTGGCAACACCCATATATTTTCTTCCGTACATGCTTTTCTCAACCCAAACGCCATAAGCATTACAAACCGTTTGGTCGGTGTCGGCCAATAGGCTGAAAGGAAGGTTGTATTTGGCAATAAATTTCGTGTGTTTTTTGGGTTCGTCGGGACTTACTCCTAAAACGGCGTATCCTTTATCCAAAAGATCTTGATAATTATCTCTCAAGCTACATGCTTCAGCGGTACACCCTGGGGTGTCGTCTTTTGGGTAAAAATACAAAACCAATTTTTTACCTGTAAAATCTGCGAGACTTACTGTTTTTTCATTTTCGTCTAGAGCCGAAAAATTGGGAGCTTTTTTTCCTATTTCTGGTAACATGTTATTTAAACAATTTTAAAGGTAAAAGGGTTTATAAATTTTCCTTTACAAAGGTAGTGAGTTTTCTGAAAAGATGTTTTTGAGCATCTAAATCGCCAATTCCGTGGTTTCTGTTAGGGTAAATTTCAGAATCGAAATTAGAACCACTTTTAATCATGGCTTTGATCATTTCTGTGGCATTTTGGAAATGCACATTGTCGTCGGCGGTTCCATGCACAATGAGGTATTTCCCACGCAAATTTGAAGTGAAGTTCAATGGAGAGTTTTCTTCATATCCAATTTTATTTAATTCAGGAGTTCTCAAATATCTTTCAGTGTAAATGTTGTCGTAGTATTTCCAGTGGGTTACAGGAGCCACAGCCATTCCCATTTTGAAAATGTCTGGACTTTTAACCATGCACAAAGAGGTTAAATATCCTCCAAAACTCCATCCCCAAACACCAATTCTAGCTGCATCCACATATTTTTGTGTAGCTAGCCACATTGCACCAGCAGCTTGATCTTCTTGTTCTAATTTACCAAGATTTAAGTAGGTTGATTTTTTAAAAGCAGCACCTTTATTGCCGGTTCCTCTGTTGTCTACACTAAATACAATATATCCTTGGCTTGCAAGGTGTTGGAACCATAAGAAATTACGACCAGCATAAGCATTTCTAACCGTGTTGTGTCCAGGTCCTCCATACATAAACATGAGAACAGGGTATTTCTTAGTTGAATCAAAATTGGTAGGTTTGATCATCCAATAGTTCAAATATGTTCCTTCTGAATTTCTAAATTGACCGAAATTGCAAGAGCCTAAATTCAACTTACTCATGGTTTCTGTCCACTTTGTATTTTCTTCAATTTTAATGGTGCCAAGGCTTTCAAAAAGATCCAATTTCTTTGGAAGTTTAATTTTAGATTCAGTGATGATTTCTTTAGAACCATCTACCAACACTGTTGTATAAATTGGTTTTTCAGAGAAACTTGAAGTCATTACATAATACCAAGCAGCATTTTTGCTCATGATGATTGTTTGATTGCCATCAGACATAGATCTATACATGAGTCGTTTTTTTGTATCAATTGAAACTTTCCATAGGTTGTCTTGGATGGTTGAGAATTCAGTTGAACTATAGTAAACCGATTTCGTAACTGGATTGTAACCGTAAATTTTATTTACTTGCCATTGTCCCTCCGTAATTTGAACTTCTTTTTTAGCGGCATAGTCAAATAAATACAGGTGGTTGAACCCTGATTTTTCTGAGGTATAAAAGAATTTTGTTGAATTTGGAAGGAACATTAGGTCGTCGGTGATTTCAACGTAAGCCGGGTCTTTTTCTTCCAAAATTACGGAGCAGTTTCCAGTAGTTGGGTCACAAAAAAGCAGCTCCCAATGGTTTTGCAAACGGTTCAATCTTTGAATACTCAACTGCTTGTCGGTTTGTGTCCATTTGATTCTTGGAATGTATTGATCTCTTTGACTTTCAATGTAAGTTTGAACTGATTTGTTGCTGGCAATGTTGTACACAAATACATCCACCACAGAGTTTGCTTCGCCTGCTTTTGGATATTTCCATTTTTCTTGTGAGGGATAAAGACCGTCGAAAACATCCATAGAGAATTCCTTTACTTTTGATTCATCGAAACGGTAATAAGCGAGATATTTTCCTGTAGGACTCCATTCAAAACCGGTGCTCATTGAAAATTCTTCTTCATACACCCAATCAACGGCACCATTGATGATTTGGTTCACTTTACCATCTTTGGAAACTGGGGTTTCTTGCTTGGTTTGCAAGTTGAAAACATAGAGATTATTTTCTTTTACATAAGCTACATTTTGATTGTCGGGACTCAATGTTGGGTACAACACGCGTCCAGGTATTTCAATGGTTTTTTTGTTTTGAATATCCACCACATAAGCCATTACTGAATAGCTATGTCTGTAAATTTGATTGGGATTTGTTTCCACCAACATGAATTGGTAATCGGTAGAGAATTTTGTTGACCCTTGTTGTAATTTTTGGCTAAACCAATTGGAATGAAACAAAGTTTTGAGTGAATCACTGGGATTGCTTGGATTTTGGGTAATGATCCACCAACTATTTCCTGAGTATTTTGTAGCGATGAGGGATTTTCCATCGGCTGTAAATTGCCCAATTTTGGCAGGAGTAGGTTTCAATGAACGGTTTGAAAAAATATCGTCAAAACTGATATTTTGAGCAAGTGTCAAATTTGATATCCCCCAAAAAATGAGGAAAAATAAAATGGATTTTTTTTGCATTTTTAGCGAATTCTTTTAAGTTGAACATCGGTTCTTGGGGCAATAACCACTGGAACCAATTCTTTTGTAACCATACTTCCATCGAGTCCAAACCATTTTTCGGGTCTTCCTGCCATGATTTTAATTTTTTCATAAGCATCCATCACAAGGTTGTCGAAAATAGGGAGTTCATTTTCGGTGCTCATTTCTTCTTCAACGAGTACGAAACGGAAATCTCCTAAACTATGTTTGTCTGAGAAACCATGATAATACGGGTCTAAATCAATTTCTTTGTTTTCAATCATTTCATTGATTACACCTTTCAAATACAGGCTGATTTTTTGTTGCACCCTGAATCCAAGTCTGAAACGAACTTTATAGATGTCGTTTTTTTCAATCACCGACACCTTATATTCCATGGTATAGGGTTCATCCGTAACATCTACATTGATAAACCAATAAAAATCGGCACGTTTTGGTCTTTTGTGCAAGATGGAATAGATGAGGGGAGATTCCACTTCATCGTCTTGTTTTGCTTTACTCAGGTAAATTAGGTGGGTTGCGAATTTTGGGAGTGTGGTATCTTGACTGAGGGATCTGAGTTTGTCGCGGTAATTTGTCAATTTCTCAGTAATCACCATTTTTTGTTTGATTTGACCACCGCGGTAACTAACATACATCACAGCAATAATGGCAGCACCAATAAACAAGGTAACGAAACCACCTTCCATGAATTTTGCGAGGTTGGCCATCAAGAAGGCTGATTCTACCGCAAAGAAAATGAGCATGATAATCCAAATTAAAATGATATTCCACCTTTTGGTTTTAAGATAATAGAATAGCAGAATACTCGTCATGAGCATTGTAACGGTGATTGCCAAACCATAGGCAGCTTCCATGGCAGCAGATTCTTTAAATATTAAAACAATTGCAATGCAACCAGCAAGTAAGGCAGTATTTACTGTGGGGATGTAAATTTGTCCCTTCACCGCTGTTGGGAATTTAACCGTGAATTTAGGGAAGAAGTGCAAACGAATGGCTTCTGAAACCAAGGTGAACGAGCCACTAATTAGGGCTTGAGAAGCGATGATAGCAGCCATAGTTGCAATTGCAATTCCAATAGGCAAAAACCAGTCTGGCATGATAGAGTAGAAAACCCTCATTTCACCTAACGGCTGACCAATATGTTTCAAAAGCCAAGCACCTTGCCCAAAATAATTTGCAAGCAAACAGAATTTCACAAAAATCCAAGAATATTGAATGTTCTTTTTGCCACAATGTCCAAGGTCGGAATACAAAGCTTCGGCCCCAGTTGTGCACAAGAAAACGGCACCTAGCAGTAAAAATGCGTTGGGGGAGGAAGTAATAAAACGATAGACCCAAATTGGATTTAGGGCTTTCAACACTTCCGGATGCGCCAACATTTGTGAGAATCCTAAAACGCTCAACATAGAGAACCAAACAAGCATTACAGGACCAAAGAATTTACCCACGGCCGTTGTTCCGGCGCGCTGAAATAGGAAAATACCAATGATAATTGTGATTACAATGGGCACAGTGTGAATGTCCCTCAAATCAATATGATAACCATTTGTAGGGTTAATGAATCGTAAGCCTTCAATTGCAGAGGCTACTGAAATTGGCGGAGTGATAATTCCATCGGCCAATAGCATGGCACCACCCACCATCGTTCCTACCACAAGATAAGGAAAACGGCGTCTCAGGAGGCTATAAAGTGAAAAAATACCGCCCTCACCTTTATTGTCGGCTTGTAAGGTTAAAATCACGTATTTGATGGTAGTTTGAATGGTTAATGTCCAAAATACGGCGCTAATGCCACCCAATACTAGATCTTCTGAAATGAGTTTGTCGCCAACAATTGCGTTCATAACGTACAATGGCGAAGTTCCGATGTCGCCATAAATGATCCCCAACGTGATCAAAAGGCCGGCTGCTGTGAGTTTGTCGATACGGGAGTGCCCCATGAGTGAAATTATTGGGCGAATTTAATGTTATTGTTGCTAATTTGGGGATAATTTTTAAAATGTGAGATTTTTGTGGATATTGAATTTGACTTGTCTGAAAAATATGGAAAAACGGCGCAATTGTGTCAAAATTACACTTGTTGAATAAATCTTTAAACTGAAATGGTGAATAACACGAATTTCAAACTAAATTTGCGGCAGAAATCTTACACAACCAAGAAAATGTCTGAAAAAAAATCATCAAATGAATCGGTAATGTCAACAGCCTTCGTAGCTGGGAATGAAATTTCTTCGTATTTCGGAGAGATGGTTTTCGGTCCACAAGCACAAAAGCAGTATTTGTCTGAAGAGTCGCAAAAAGCCATAGAAAAGGCAATCAACGAAGGCCATGCAGTAAGCCGTGAGATGTCTGATGGCGTTGCAGAAGGGATGAAAAATTGGGCGTTGGACATGGGAGCAACACATTACACCCACTGGTTTCAACCATTAAGAGGAACAACAGCTGAAAAGCACGATAGTTTTTTTGAACCAACGGGTATCGATACCGGTATTGAAGTTTTTTCTGGAAAATCTTTAACCCAGCAAGAACCTGATGCATCGTCCTTCCCTAATGGTGGTATTCGTAATACCTTTGAGGCAAGAGGTTATTCAGTATGGGATCCTAGTTCACCCGCATTTATCATTGAAAAAGCAGGTGCAAGAACTCTTTGTATTCCTACAATTTTTATTTCTTACACGGGTGAAGCCTTAGATTATAAAGCACCATTGTTGAAAACATTGGCTTTTGTTCGCAAAGCAGCTACCGATGTTTGTCAATATTTCGATGAAAATGTAAACGACTGCTCAGTTAGTTTGGGTGTAGAACAAGAATATTTCTTGGTAAAAGAAGATTTGTTCAGATTGCGTCCTGACTTAATGTATGCTGGCAGAACGTTAATCGGACATACGCCTGCGAAAGGTCAACAGTTGGAAGACCATTATTTTGGCTCAATTCCTACAAATGTGCAAGCATTTATGGTTGAGTTTGAAGAGAAATCTCATCAATTGGGTATTCCTTTGAGAACACGTCACAATGAGGTTGCTCCTGGACAATTTGAATGTGCGCCACAATTTGAAACATTGAATTTAGCGGTAGACCACAATACTTTGTTGATGGACGTAATGGAAGCCGTTGCTTCAAATCACGGTTTTAAAGTATTGTTGCATGAGAAACCCTTCAAAGGAATCAATGGTAGTGGAAAACACAATAACTGGAGTTTGATTACCAATACTGGTGTGAATTTGTTATCACCGGGTAAAAGCCCAGAACAAAATCTTCAATTTTTAACTTTCTTTATCAACGTAATTAAAGCGGTTCATGATCACGCAGATTTGATGCGTGCAAGTATTGCAACTGCAGGTAATGACCATCGTTTGGGTGCAAACGAAGCCCCTCCAGCAATTATGTCGGTATTTGTGGGTGATACGTTGGAACATGTTTTGGAAGATTTCGAGAGCAACACACAAACATCTAAAGGTACTTCGGTGAAGGATTCAATTCAAATTCCGAACATCCCTGAGATTTTATTAGACAATACGGATAGAAACAGAACTTCTCCATTTGCGTTCACTGGAAATAAATTCGAATTTAGGGCTGTTGGAAGTTCTGATAACTGCGCGAGTCCAATGGTGGTTTTAAATACCATTGTTGCTGATCAGTTGGTTAAGTTTAAACAAAAAGTGGATGCCCAGATTGCAGCGAATACTGGAATTGCGAAAGAAGAAATTATCAAACAAGTTTTGAGAGATGAATTGAAATCGAGCAAAAGAATTTTGTTCGGTGGAAATGGATATGGTGATGAGTGGGTTGAAGAAGCTGCTCAAAGAGGTTTAAGCAATGTGAAAAATACCGCTGAAGCTTTGGCTTTCTACATGACGCCAGAGAGCATCGATTTGTTTGTGAAAAATGGAATTTATAGCCACAAAGAACTTGAGGCAAGAACTGAAATTCGTTATGAATCATACAATTTGAGAATTCAGATTGAGGGACGCGTATTGAACGAAATGGTTCAAAATTTTGTGATTCCATCGGCAATTCGCTACCAAAAGAGATTGGCAGACAACGTTCAAACATTGTTGAATATTGGTCAAGCTAAAGAAACTGTTGTTGCTCAATTAGATATCATTTCTGAGTTAAGTAAGAACATCAACAGGGTATATGCATTAAACAATGAAATGACCAACGAGAGAGCCATCGCTAACCGTTTGGAAGATGCACGTGAAAAAGCATTGGCATACAACAAAAAGGTGAAAGGTTTGTTCGATGATATTCGCGAATGCTGTGATGAAATTGAAAGATTGGTGGATGATGCAGATTGGACGCTTCCAAAGTATCGCGAACTTTTAACCTTAAATTAATCTGAAGTTCTCTGTGAACTTTGTCACACATCGTTTGTTTTTTTACGAATAATTTTGTATATTATGTCTGAAACTATAGAAAAAGTAGAGTGTTTGATTATCGGCAGTGGCCCAGCGGGTTACACTGCAGCCATTTATGCAGCAAGGGCTGATATGAAGCCTGTTTTATATGAGGGACTTCAACCGGGTGGTCAATTGACCATTACAACAGAAGTAGAAAACTTCCCAGGTTATCCTGATGGAATTATGGGACCAGAGATGATGGAATTGTTCAAAAAGCAAGCGGTTCGTTTGGGTGCTGATGTGCGTTTTGGAATGGTAACTTCGGTAGATTTTAAAAACGGCGGCCCTCAAAAAGTAATTGTTGATGGAACCAAAGAAATAGAAGCTGAATCTGTGATAATTTCTACAGGTGCATCTGCAAAATGGTTGGGTATTCCATCTGAGCAAAGATTAAATGGAATGGGTGTTAGTGCTTGCGCAGTTTGTGATGGATTTTTCTACAGAGGACAAGATGTTGCCATTGTTGGTGCTGGAGATACTGCATGTGAAGAAGCATCTTACCTAGCGAAAATATGTTCTAAAGTGTACATGATTGTTAGAAAAGATGAATTTAGAGCTTCGAAAGCCATGCAAAATAGGGTGATGAGTACACCAAATATCGAAGTGCTTTTCAATTCTGAAACAGATGAAATTTTAGGAGATAATGGCGTTGAAGGTGTGCGTGTTAAAAATAATAAAACCAATGAAATGAGAGAAATTGCCATCAAAGGATTTTTCGTTGCAATTGGACACCATCCGAATACCGATATTTTCAAGCCGTTTATTGATATGGATGAACAAGGTTATATTAAAACTGTACCTGGTTCTTCTTATACCAATATTGAAGGTGTATTCTGTGCGGGAGATGCTCAAGATAAAGTATATCGTCAAGCGGTTACGGCTGCAGGAAGCGGTTGTATGGCAGCACTCGATGCTGAACGTTGGCTAGCATCAAAAAAAGGATAATTCAATTTTTTATTTTATAATTGAGGGATGAAACAACTGCTTTGGCTCGCTGTTTTTGTCCCTCATTTTTTATTTGGACAAATCACCAACTCCTTTTTTGGAAAACCGGTGATGGAGGGCAATGAGCCTAGTGTGGCCATCAATCCCAATAATGTAAACGATATTTGGTTGGCCTATAATACATCTAAGGTGTTTCATACACAAGATGGAGGGGTAAATTGGACGGAAATTGTAACCAATTCACCTTTTGGGTTTTACGGTGATCCAGTTGTGAAAATTGCAAAACATGGAACCGTTTATTTAACGCATTTAGCGCAAAATAAATCAAAAAAATGGCCTACTTGGTTTGATTGTATTGTATTTGAAAGATCCACCGATGGGGTGGTTTTTCAATCCGTTTGTGTGGGTGGAAATGGACAAAAAATGCAAGATAAACCTTGGTTTAGTTTGGATGAGGGTAAGAAAAGTCCTTTCAATGGAAATATTTATTTAACATGGACTGAATTCGACAAATATGGAAGTGCGAATCAAAAGGATTCCACTCGGATACGATTTTCCCGCAGTTCAGATGATGGGGTAAGTTTTTCGGATCCTGTTACGGTAAGCGATGTGAGTGGCAATGCCAAAGATGACGATAAAACCTCGGAAGGGGTAACTGTGGCAGTTCTTGGCAATGGACAAATACTGTGCTTTTGGTCGAGGTCGGACACGCTTTGGATGGACCGAAGTTCAGATGCGGGAAAAACTTGGGGGAAAGATGAAGCGGTTTGTAGGATGTCTGGGGGATGGAATTTTGAATCCGTAAAGGGTTTGGTTAGAACTAATGGAATGCCATTTGCCGTTGCCGACAGAAAAAACCGAGTTTATGTAGGTTTTGCTTGTAATTCGGAGCAGGGAGATTTGGATGTCTTTTATGTGGTGTCACAAAAGGGTGGTCGGAATTTTTCTTCTCCTATAAAAGTAAATAGCGATATTGAGGGTGCAGACCAATTTTCACCCTATTTGGCGATAGACGATCAAGCCAGGAATCCTCAATTGATTTGGTACGATAAACGAAATAGTTCAACGGGACATTTTTGCGATATCTATATGTCTCGTTTGTGCGGTAAACGTCCCTCAAAAAATTTAAAATTAACCAAAGAGCCAATTATATTGCCGGGTCAAAACCAATTCATGGGCGATTATATAGGATTAAGTGCTGTAGGGAGAAAATCATTGGCGGCAGTAACAGCGTATTCCGACGACATCAGAAAACCGTGTATTATGTTGATTGGGTGGAATTCTAAATTAAAAAAAATCAACCCAAGCATGGATCCTGTTTTGTTAGTAAACCGAAATTTCGATTCTGATTCACTGGTGGTTTGTATGTCGTTTCCGAATCAAACATCCTATACATTTGAAGTGAAAAATAGCTCCAAGTCAATCATTACCAATGTGATAGAAGTGGTTAATCCAAATGGTTTAAATTACAATGAAATCTATTTGCGAAAGGGGATGTTGAAGCATGGATTTTATACATTTATAGTTCGACGTAAAGGGATGATATTCAAAAAATCGGTGTGGTTAGATTAAAAAAAAATTAGATGAAAAAAGGTTTGAAAAATCGGTCGTGAAAACCTATTTTTGCCTTCTTTAAAAAAATAGTGCAATAAAATTATGGCAGTTATACAGAAATTAAGAAATTCAGGATGGGTAGCGGTGGTTATCGTCGTGGCTTTGGTATTATTTGTGGTAGGAGATTGGATCTCTGGAAAGAATTCACCTCAAGGAGATGAAAACCGAGATGTGATTGCAGAAATGAATGACGAAAAAGTAAGAGAAAAAGAAATTTTAGAAATTGCTCAAGAGTTATACATTTCAGAAAAAGAGAGCAATCCTGAATATGAAATGACGGAGAAAAACCGTGGAGAGTTGTTCCAAAAAGCTTGGAATGAGTTATTGAAAAATAGACTTGTATATGCTGAAATCAAGAAAGCGGGTATTGAAGTAACCGACGAAGATTACAACGAAATGATGGTAGGTACTCACCCTGAAGAATCAATTCAAGGTGATCCTTCATTCCAAACAGACGGTAAATTTGACCCAAAGAAAGTTGAGAGCATTTTCCGTCAGGCAAAGAGCAACCCTCAAATGAAGTCTAGATTGGCTGAGTATGTGCGCAGAATGAAGGAAAACGAATTAACCACTCGTTATTCTACATATTTGTCAAAATGTGCTTACAAAACCAAAGCTGAAAAGAAATACGAATACATTGCTGCAAACCAATCTGCAAGCGGAAAAGTGGTTTCAGTTGATATCAATTCTATTCCTGAGAAGGACATTAAAGTAACTGAAGATGATTTGAAGGATTATTTGGAGGAGTTCAAAGAACGCTACAAATCAACTCAAGAAGCTCGCGGTTTCAAATATGTTGTTTTTGACATTGTGCCTTCAAGAGAGGATACCATGTATGCCATTAAAACAGCACAAGCTACGGCAGAAGGTATGAAAGCCGGTGAGCCGGATACTTTAACTGCCACTCCACTAGTTTCTCGTGCTGAACTTCCAAAAGAAGCACCAATGGAAATCTCTGAAGTGGTTTGGAATTCTCCAATGAATTCAGTTATTGGTCCGTTGTATAAAGAAGGTAAATTCTATATTTGGCAAAAAGTAAAACAAAAAAGCGATACTGTTGCCTATGTAAAAGCAAGCCATATTTTGATTCCTATGAGCGGTCAGTTGCCTGATGGTTCAAACATTAAAGATTCTATAGAGGCATTGAAAAAAGCTTCTGAGTTATTTGCTCAAGTAAAAGGTGGTGGAAACATTGCTGAATTGGCAGGTAAATTCTCTACTGACCAAGGTTCAGCTCGAAATGGTGGTGATTTAGGTTGGTCTGACCCACGTAAATTTGTACCTGAATTTGCTAACTTCTGTAAAACAGCAAGTGTGGGTCAAGTTGGTTTGGTTAAAACACAATTTGGTTATCATATCATCAAAATGGTAGCTGGTCCAGATGCATCAAAAATTAGCTTCATTCAAAATGTAATTGAAATTACAGCTGGTTCACCAACGGTTAAATTGGTTGATGAAAAGAGCCGCAATTTTAAAAATTCTATTAAATCTGATTTCGATAAAGCTGCGGAAAAATCATCTATTTTACCGCGTGTTTCTAAAGACTTTACAACAGATCAAAAAGGTATCCCTGGTATTGAAGCAGCGGCCGATTCAAAAACTATCATGTACTGGTTGTTCGACAACAAGAGAAAAGTAGGGGATGTTTCTGAAGTGTTTGCTTTCTCAAACAAGCAAGTAATTGTTAAAGTTGAAAATATCAAGCACGTAGGATATGCTACTTTAGAAAATGTTAAATCAGAGATTGAACCTTTGGTGCGTGAGCGTTTAAAGGGTAAAAAAGCTGCTGAGAAATTGGCTAAAGCTATGGAAAAAGCGAAAACTGCTGAAGCACTTGCTAGCAGCGTGAATGGTCTTGTAACTTCTTTGGATGGTGTTAGATTTGGACAGAATTTTGTGCCTCAAATGGGACAAGAATTGCCAGTGTTGGGAACAGTTTTTGGTTTGAAGGATAAAACTACATCTAGAGCATTTGCAGGTAAAAATGTAGCTGCTGTGGTTTTCCTTGATAAGAAATCTGACGTTTCTGTGCCTGCATCTGTGTTAACACAACAAGATCAAATGGACTTCATGAATCAGCCTCAATATTTGTCGAACAGAATTTCTGAAGTATTGACTAAGAGTGCAAATATTCAAGATTACAGATATAAATTTGACTGGAATCAATAAATCGATAACCTTTTACTAAAAAAGACCACGAAAGTGGTCTTTTTTTTTGTTATTCAATCAGGTGAAAGTTTGATTTCATGTACCAGAATTGTATTTTTGCTTTATGTCAGTTATTACGCACGAAATTTCATTAGAAAATTTTCAAGAACAGTTAGAATATGTACTAAGTCATTACCATACTCATGGTAAGAGAGCGAATAATTACAACAACATTGTAATCGGTGGATTAGGAGGAAGTGGAATTGGAGGTAGAATTGCACGATTGTTTTTCTGGAATGAAATGCCCATTCCGGTAGAAGTTTATTCGGATTATTCAATGCCAGGATATGCCAACGAAAAGACTTTGGTAATTTTGTGTTCTTATTCTGGAAATACAGAAGAAACCCTAACGATGTATAAAGAAGCAGTTGCGAAGAAATGTGATATCATTTGTATGGCTGCGGGTGGTGAATTGATGAGCATTGCTCAAGAAAATAAATTGCCGTTTTATACCATTGCAAACGGTTATCAACCTCGCATGACTTTAGGTTTTGCACTTGGAAATTTGATCATGATTTTAGGTGAAGTTTTGGATAAAGACATGTCCAATGAAATTTCTGCCGTTAAATCTATGTTTGAAAATCCAACACAAGCCTTGGCTAGAGCGAGAGAAATGCATACTTTGTTTCAGCCAACAATTAACAATAAGTTTGTGGTGGTTACCGATAAAAATTATGAAGCTGTAGCCATTCGTTTTTGTCAACAAATTCAAGAAAATGCGAAAGGAGAGGGTTTTATTTCAGTTCTCCCAGAAGCTAACCACAACATGATTGAAAGCTATTATGAAAAACATGATACCAACTTTATATTTTTGAACAGCCGTCAAAATTCAAGAGTTTCGGCTAGGTTTGAATTTGTTAAGAAGGTTTTGTCTGATTTAGGAAATGTAATTTATGACTATCCTTTAACAGATGCATCTTTGGTTTCACAATTTGAGGTGATTCATGCCACTGATTGGTTGAGCATTTGGGCATCTGATGATAAAAAAGCCAACAATATGGAAGTTGGAATTATCATGCAATTGAAAGGACACTTAAGCAATATTTAATAATAACGAGGGTCGCAAAGCGACCCTTTTTTTATGAAAATCACATTTTTAGGTACTGGAACTTCTCAAGGTGTGCCACCCATTGGGTGCCAAAGTCCTGTTTGTTTGAGTGATAACCCCAAAGATAAAAGACTAAGGGCTTCTATACACGTTGAGTGGGAAGGACATTCAATTGTGGTGGATGCAGGACCTGATTTTAGGTACCAAATGATTCGTGCCGGTATTTCTCGGTTAGATGCGTTATTGTTTACACATGAACACAAGGATCATACCGCTGGTCTTGATGATATTAGACCATACAATTATTTGCAAAATGAACACGTTCAAGTGTATTGTAGTGACCGTGTTTTAAAAGCTTTAGAAAATCAATATGATTATATATTTTCGGAATTTAAATACCCTGGAGTTCCTTTAATAGATTTTCATATCATAGATAACAACGAATTTAAAATTCAGAATTTAACCATATTGCCTATAGAGGTAATGCATTTTAAATTGCCGGTGCATGGTTTCCGTTTTGGTGATTTTGCTTATATAACGGATGCAAACTATATTTCGGAAACAGAATTGTTAAAACTTGAGGGGGTAAAGGTGTTGGTTTTAAATGCATTAAGAAGAGAAACCCATATTTCACATTTTACATTAGATGAGGCCAAACGGGTTGCCTTAAAAATTGGTGCAAAACAAACTTATTTCACGCATATGAGCCATCAGATAGGATTTCACGATGAAGTTTGTGCAGAGTTGCCAGATGGAATCGATTTGGCCTATGATGGCCTACAAATCACTTTATAAAGATAAATTTGCCCATAGCGGTTTCAGTTCCATCTTGGTTGATTCCAAAAACGAAATATACCCCACTGTTTGGTTTTGTGCCGTCCAGTCTCAATCCATTCCAAGTTACTTTTCCTCCATTGGCTTTTGTTTTGTAAACCAACTTCGCTTGTGAATCTGTTATGCGTATTTCTGCATTATTGGCTAAACCTTCAATGGTAATCAATCCATCGTATTTTGGTGGCACGGGATTCGGATAAACAATGATTTCACCAAAACTCTCATTGGCCGTTTTTGCATCGTTTCGATAAGATACAATGCCTTTTGCAGTTCCAATGAATATTTCTCCAGTTTCATCAATTTGTCCCAAACAAATAATGCGATTTCCCGACAGAGGACTATTTTCTTCAGTGAAGTGTTTAATCACTTTTTGACCATATTCGTCTATGGCAAATAAACCATTGGTTGTGGCCATCCATTTTCGATTCCCTCCATCTACTAGGATATCGTTAATGGTTTCTTCCCCCATTAAATATCCAGTTGATCCATCTTGTTCAATGATAAATCGATCAACTTTTGGGTTTTTAAAGATATTGGAAGAACCAGTGTAAACGTTTAAACCTTGTAAGGTGCCTATCCAAACATAACCATTTTTATCGGCTGCAATCGACAATACTTCGTTGCTAATCAGACCATTGCTGCTATTAATGGCAACAATTTTATCATCAAAATTATTGGTGATGTTGCCCTCATCAAAAACAATAATCCCAGACGGTGTTTTAATCCATTTTCTATCATTTGCGTCAATGCAAATTCCGGTGATATCAGTGGTGTTTATATTAAAACTATACCAAGTATTGGATTTTGTTAAACATAAAAGCGCACGACTATTTCCGTAATTACCAATCCATAAATTACCTTTTGAATCTTCCGCCATACCACCAATGCGAATGAAATTTACCACATCAGCTCTTACCAAAGGCGAATTTGTTTCATCAATTAGATCTACAATTTCTTTTCCTTTTAAAACAAGAATTCCTTGAGTATGTGATCCAATATAATAAAGGTTGTTGGCTTTTCGATGACACACAAAAGTGAAATCATACATGTTGTTCTTTTTTGGCGACTCTGGGTTCGATGTCCATTCATTGTTGTTATAGATATAGAAACCTGATGTATTGAATCCATTACCAAAAGTATTCGAAACACCTCCACCAGAGCAAATTAACTGACTGCCTGATTTCGACATAGCAAAAACAGAAGGGGAAGATGGTCCGTTTGGCATGAAGGCATAGTTGGGATTGTCATTTTTAATAACACCAGGGCCATAACCGGTACAAAACCAATAAATTCCATCTGGAAATTGCGTAGCGGCAACCACAACATTTACAAAGGTTTTAGTGAGTCCAGTTGGTGAATAATTGAGAATATTCCCTTGCTGAACAATGTGTAATCCTTTGTCGTTGGAAAATATCCTCGGGGTGAATGTTTTTTGAGTGGTTAATGGAATTTCTAAACCATTTTTGTAGGTATATACAATGCTATCTTGTAAAAAATACAGGTCATTGTTGTAGGTGCATAATTGGGTGCATGATTTTTTAGATGAGCAATAATTCCATTGGTTAAAGTCATTTAAGTTTACTATTGAACTCCATTTTGCGGAAAGAATTCCGTCTATGGAACTTACAAAGACTGAGTCATTTAAAACTGCACTTGATAAAATTCTAATTGAAGAACCATTTTTCCCGATGGAAGTATAACTGTCTTTTATTTCATATTGCTTAATATTTACTACCAACAATCCAAAATTGGTAGAAACTAGTGCATCGTTTTGGTTGAAGGTAACATGATTGATTCTCTTGTCGCCTTGAAGAGGTTTGTTATAAAATCCAGGAATATTGACAATTTTTTGATCATTGATTAAGAGGTCAATATTTCCATCAATATACCCAATGAAGAGGGTTTGAAGTTTTGAGTTATAGGCTAAATGGGTAATTTCAGCGGCATGGAAACCATCTTCTTTCAACAATTTTTTCATTTCACCATTGTTGGAGGTTCTCCAGAAACCTTGTTCACTAGAGGCATAAACAAACCTATTAGATGCTTCACACAAAACTGCAAACTGGTAGCTGTAATGTGTTCTCCAATTTCCAGTTGGAATTAATTGTGCTTTTAGATGAAAAAAAGTACAAACTGTAAATAGTAAACTAAATAATTTGCGCATGAGAAAATTAATTGAATGTGTATCTCAATTCAATTCCAAAATCAGTCAATGAAGTGTAAAATTGAGTTGCGATTTTGGGATCCATGATTACCCTGTTATATCTCAAAGCAAAATTAACTTTCTGATTGATTTGATAGGTAACAGATGGCGTAATACGAATGTTTTGCATGCCGGCAGTATAACGGTTTACATTCACATCAATTTTTCTGATGATGGTAACATTATCATTGATGCTTACTGCCAAATCAAATCTGAAGTCATTAGGTAAATAGATTTTTCTACCTCTTCGTTTAAATGGTAATGTAAGTCCTGTTACACGGTAACCAGCTGTCATTTGGAATTCATTTTGTCTCATTTCGGTAAGATTGAAACTTGCCGCAAATAATTTCAAAATTCTAGATCTTTTGTATTCAAAACCTAATGTCCAATTATTTTTGGTTGTTATGTTCACTCCAATTAACGGCATAAATCCTTCACTAATTGTTACATTGGCAATTTGATATTTTGGTGTCAAATCTACACCTGCACTTGGTGTTTCATTTTCTTGATATTTTAAATTTCGCGTATAATCACCAACAGAGTATTTCCCATTGTAGGCATGTTTGAAATTGATATTTGTGAAAATTTTCGACAACGCTTTGATTTTAGTTAGTCCATTGTAATTGATGTTCCAGTTTGGAAGTGGAATCGTTGGGAAACCTTTTAGGTTAGAAATACTTGTAGTTCCAACATCTAAACCACTATAGGTAGAGTAGAATGAACCAATCAATACATCTTGCGAGTTTTTACTGAATCCAACAGGGAATTTGGTTGTTGGGTCAATTTGGAAATAGCCCAATTTATCAGTTTGTAATCGCGAAGCAATTGTATATCGGTTGCTAATGAAATCATCAAAATTTTGGTTTGGATGGTTTTCATTTTCGTTTCTATCTTGAACAAAGTGATTTCCATAGAACCAACCAGTGATACTAAAGGTACCATTTTCAGTTAACCCTTGATCCATCCATTGGAAACCATCGTATTTGAAAATTGATTGAGTTCCGCGAGTTTCTGATCTAGAAAAATCCATTCTAATTCTGAAGTCCTTAATAGGCTCAATGGTAACACTTCCTGAAATGTTTTGTGTGAAATTATTCTTAAAGAAATTGGCTTGTCGAATATCATTTTTTAGAGCACCCTGTTCTGCTAGTTGGAATCTTAAATTTTGATTTTGTAGCCCTAAAACAAACCCCAAACCGGGTTGCAAATGTTTGAAATTTTGCCCGAAATAATCTGGACGGTATGCAAATCCAGGTAATTCTGTGCCCTCTTTTCTTTGAATATTCAAACTGGCATTTTTAAACATGGTAATAAAATTACCCACCGCCATGATAACGGGATTAACTTTTGGTTTGTCGTCTTTTCCTTTTTCTATGGCACTTTCAAATTTCGGACCTTCTTCAGTTGGGGCGGATTTTCCCTTGTCATTTCCTTTGCCTTTAGATTTTGATTTAGGCTTGTTGTAATCTTTTAACCAAGGAATCATGGTATACAACTGGGTGAAATTGAATTGTGTTGTGATGTTAATGTCTTGACTATTTTGAATTCTATTCCCAAGGGTAGTGAATGCCGGAGGGGCTTGATTCCATTCATAACTACCAATATAAGCGGCAGAACTGGATATCCATTTTAGGAATCCTATTTTGCTGAAAGGAAGGGTATAGGTAACATTGGTTGTTTGATAAAATTTTGAAATTCTACCAAACCCTGCAAATTCTTGATAGATAGAATCTTGTTTTTCCTTACTATCAATTCTACCATATGGTTCTTGAATACGTGCTGCTACATTTGCCATGTAAGAAATTGTTATTGAGTTGGTTAATGGCAAAGTGGCATTGAAATTTCGTGTAAGCGTGAAGTTTTTATCGTAGAATCTCGGATTAACTTGCTTGAATGAGTTGTTGTTTCTAGATTGTGATTCGCTATACAATCGGTTTAATTGCATTTGCGAACTGAAAGAACTAGGAATCAAATTAAAATTGAAATCACGAATTAACGCAAGATAATTGGATTTGAAAATTTTTGAGAAAGGACGTATAAACTTGGTTGTAAATGCATAGTTATAGCCCAATGTTATTTGTGTGGTTTTATAAAATTGCTCCTCAATTTGTTGGTTACGGCGGTAATTGTTTTGATAGCTATAACTGGCATTGAAGTTTGAGATACCCCAAGGTTTTGGCTTTTTACTTCCACCGCTTGCTACTTTAAAGTTGCTGATATTGAAACTGTATAAAGAGCTATAATCTTCTGCTGCTAATCTTGCTTTATCGCGTGCTTCTGTATTGGCGATGCTCGATAAAAATTGTTCCAATTCTACATCTGGATTTAGTGGATTAAATTTAGGCCGGATGAAATTCTCAGACCAACCAATATACATAGGAATTGTTACCCCCATTTTTGCTGGGAAGAATTTTCCAAGCTCCAAATTACTGGCAATGTCGTAATTGAAATTATTCGTTAAACTTCTGTCGTTTAATTTTTTATCTACGTCTCCAAATCCTATGGTTCTAATGGAGCCTGCCATGTTTAATTGTCCAAAGTCAGCCAATTGAGTTTGCACATTTGCCAAAGCCGCCCATCCACCACTGTTGGCTATTTCTTTTACCCTGAGTTCATTGGCCCAAATTTCAAAGCAAGCCGGGAGATTGGATTTGTTTTTCAAACCAATCATCATCACCTTTACGTTGCTTAAATCTGGTAGCCCCATCACTGAAATTTTACCGTTGTTGTATCCCCCAATATAAGGAGCGGTCATAGGCCAATTGGCATTTTGGCGGGCAATTTTGAGTTCAATTAATTTTTGAAATTCTAAATCAATGAAGTTTTGATCTGGCCATACCAATTTATCGCTGTTTGGTGAATTGCCATTTACAAATCCACGTGTTAGGGCTAACGGAATTTCGTATTCGTAATAGTTGTTTGTTAAATCTGTTCCGAAACGAATGAAAGCAGAAACTTCTCCATCGGCAATTGCGCTTCCACCGCTTTCTTCAGCATGAAGGAACATTTGTAAACGTTTATAATTTCGGATATCAAAATTTGCAGTTTTAAAAGCGCCTCTGGCATCGCCGGGCTTTAGATCACAAACTTGTAATGATAAAGATTGTTCATTTTCTAAAACAGTACCCAAACTGGCCATGTTTTGAACCCTTTCAACCCCTGGAGGTGTAACATAAGATACTGGAGCTCTCTTGCCATTCTCTTCTAAATTTACTGTACTAACAACAAATTTGGTTCCATCGTTTGGATCTGTAGGTACAATTGCACCTGGATTTTTTAACGAATTGGTATATCTTCTCCAATCTGCACGAACCAAATTGATATAACCCATTCTCAACACCGCCTCATCATTAAACCCAGTAAGAACCATTCTCATGAATCTTATACTTTTGAAATCGGAGATATTGCCCACCGCTTTTTCGAATTGACGAATAGGAATTTTAAACTGATACCATTTTATGGCTTGGTCAGAACCATTTCTAAGTTTTACGGTATTGTTTACAATGTCGGCAACGTAGTTCTTGCCCATTTGTAATTCAGAAGCGCTAATTTTTATGCGGTATTGGTAATAATCCTCACTCTGATTCATGGTAAAATCACGGTTGATGTCTTCAAAATCAGGATTAGGAGATGAAGATTTTGGCATATCCGCGTATTGACCAGTGAATTTATCAGGATTTGAATTTCCTTCCATCCCTTGGAAACGAGAATATCGTTTTACAATGTCAGCATCTGTTGTAGTGTAGTCATTTTCAAGATAATGCGTGAAATTGTCATTCGATGGATCCTTTACTGCATCTTGATAATAAGGAGACCCTGCTCCAAAATTGGCTTCAATTTTTTTCAAGAATGACGTGTCGTAAAATACTTTTTCTTCCGCATCTGCAAGCCCATCTAAACCTAAATCTTGGGTTTTTAAGGTTGTTGGGTTATTGTCGAAGGCAAAATTAATTTGAGGACTTGTGGGAATGATACCAAAAGCAGAAGTATCTGTTGAATTCACTGTGGATGAGGACGTAGGAAGTCCATTTTCAAATGATTTTCTGCGATCTGGTAAGATATCTTCACTCACGTTTCCGAAATGCAGCAATAATTCACCATTTAGATTTGGATTTTTAATCAATGGATCCATCATCCAAATTTCTACATAGTCAATATTCGCCGCTTCAAAATCATTTTGATCAACCCTTCTCATAATTCCAGCCCAGCTGTTGGTAGGATTTAACAATCTACCATTTGCATCAATCAAAGATGGATCATAATTGAAATTGTATAGACCTCTTTCTCTCGGATTAAATGACAGATCTAAAGTAGGTAATATAGTTGGTGTACCTTGAGGAAAATTTCTTTGTGGAAATACTTCACGTTGATCAATTTGACGCATGTACGGATCACTCAAAATTTCATCAATTCTATTTTGAATGTTCGTAGGCATATCAGCATCTCTGTAAAACAATTGATCAATGGTATAGAAACTCAATTTTGCGTGTTTACTTAACCAAGATTTTTTATCACCCAACTTGGTTTCCGGAAATAAATCTGGTTGTTTTTGAGGGATAGAAGCCACTACCCAGTTGTTTACAACTTTGAAATCATTTGGTAACTCAGCATTTTCAAAATCCTCAAGATTTGATACCCCGCGCTGATCACCTTGTGATGCGAAATTGTGGGGAAATACTTGAGCAAATTCAGCATAAGCTGTGATGTTAGAAATTTCTTTAGTTTCTATAAAAGGAAGTTTATCAACCAATTTAGTGATAAATCTCGACTTAGAAGAATAAGCAAAATCAGCACCAATAATTGTGTTTAATAATGGTTCTTCATTAAAGTTGGTTTTTGTGGTGAGTGGTCTTTCATACATGTGCAAGATGGTTCCACCAAACATCATGTTTTTAGAATATTTATGTTCAACCCTGGCGCCTAAAAGCGTCTTTTGTTGTATATTGAAGAAACTTTGTCCATCTGCACTCGCCCTGATTTCAGCCCCTCCCTGTAATAATCCTTGGTTGATGATTCTCACACGACCCATGGCGTAATCCACTTCATAATCCATTCCTTCTTGCAATGGTCTGCCATTGGCGGTAACCCTTACAGAACCTCTTTGTAAATTGGTAGTCCCTAAAAATAACTCAGCGCCATTGGAGCTTTTATAACTTCCCTGTATGAAGAACTTGTTGTGCTTCACATCTTGGGCGGCTAAAAACTTTGTTGAGTCATATAATGCATCAAAACAATAAAAATCAGCCAAATCAGATCGGTTTTCAAACCTGCTTCGCAAGAAGTCACCGAATGGTTCAACTACCGGAAATATGATTCGAGCAAACTGAGTTTGCACCGTAAGCCCTTCAATCGCATCAAAAACGCCATCAGGTTTTGCTTCTTGTTGTCGGTTCAGTTTATCTAAACCAAAAACCTTGATAAGTGGTTGAGCTCCTTTTAAATAGGGGAGATCTGCTGTTCCAATTGGCAAATATCCATAATCGGCACCACTGGTATCATCGGCATAAATTACATTGAGTTTGAAATCTTCTAAAGTGAGGGAATATGTATTCAAACTATAAATATTTTTCATCATCAAACGCCACATAGGGAGTCTGGTTCTGATGGTATTTCCCTTCAACATTTTTAAATAAAGCAATTTTTGATCACCCGGAGGGATGTCTCTCGAAAACTCACCCACCTGATAAGTTACACCGCTGTAAGTGTATTCAAATGCAACCGCTAAAATTTCATCATTGTTTAATGGCTGGTTCAATGAAATAAATCCTAATTGACTATTTACAGTGAATTCATTTGATTGTAATTGACGCGCATAATTGAGTAGGTCAAAGTCTACCGACTGCTCAAAATTCGGGTAAATTTGATAGACTCTATCGATTGCTGTACCTAAACGTCTTGCTTGATCATCATTTTGAATAGAAGAATATAGGGTGTTGGCAGCATTATCTGCAGCTTTTGTTGGGCTTCCCCCAAGATTGCTTCTGTATGGATTGGCTTCTCCTAAATCTTGGAAAACCATGATATCCCTTGGTGTTTCTACATTGGCATTTCTGTTTGTAATCCAAGCCTCTACTCGGTTAATTACCACGCCACTTGCCACAATTGGCATATTTTCTAATGCCTTGTTATAATTGTCTCTAAAAAACTGCGACAAGAAGAAATGTTTGTTTTGGTCGTAATTGTCGGCGGTTATTTTGAACTCATTCATTTGAGCACCACCTTTTAAAACAGTTTCAGTGCTTTGTCCTTTGTTTTGACTAAATACCGTTTTAATGGTTGTTTTGCCTAGCTGAAGGCTATTGGCGAATCCAAACAAATTGGGAACAGGTTTAATTAACTGTGTTGGAAGGTTTAAACTCACATTCCCCACTTGAACATCTTTCAGAATTCCATCAGGTTTTCCTTTCCAACCTAAATTGGTTTGATTGTCGAAATCGAATTGTGCCTCGGTGTCGTAATTAATGCCCAGTTTTACAAACTCACCAATACTACCATTTGCTGCAATCTGAAGTTGCTGGTCAAAAACCGGCACAAAATATAATTGTTGGCGTTTGCTAAAATTAGGATTTCTAATTTCATTGATGGTACCCCCGAGTTTGATCATAGCAGAACCACTCAGTTGAAAATCAACACCACCGGCTCCAAAAATCTTTGAAATTGCTGGATTGCTTAATTCTGCATTGATATAATTTGAAATTCCTCCTTTGGATGTAGGGTTGCTATAATCTGTGTTTTGGGTTTTCTTTCGGTAATATTCGCTATTTTTATCCTTTGAAACCATTTGGAAATACTCCGTTACGCTCAAGCTTTGTCCTGTAGGGTACGTGAGAGATCCTAGTTGCTTAAATGATTCATAGCGGTTTGTTTTGGGATTGTATTTCCATTCAATTTTCAACGGATCATCCAAATCTATGTTTGAATTGGTTGTATTGTTTTTATCGTTTCCGTTGGGTTTTGATATTTTATATTTGATACTGCTAGTATCAGATTGAGCCCACGCCGAAGTTGTTGCAAAAAGTGCAAAAAATAATGGCAAAATTCTTTGCGAAAATTGCAAAACATTTTTTTGTAAAAATTTGCTGTAACAGATTTTTTTGATCATCACAAATCGGTTTTCTTTGGTAAAGCTCTAGCTAATAGGCAGTTTTTATGTTACAATCGTGCAATTTACAATATTTTCAGTGAATTTTTGATTAATTCTTCAACGGTTGCCATGCCTCCAAGTTCTTTACTCACCTTCACTAACGCTTTTTCAGCACTTGCTTTTTGATATCCCAAAATAGTGAGCGCAGTTAGTGCTTCTGTGATGGCATCTACTTTAGATGGGTCTAACATGGTGCCCAAACCAGATTTTTTGCCACCGGTTAGTTTATCCCTCAATTCCAAAACAATACGCTGTGCCGTTTTTTCACCAATCCCTTTGATGCTTTTTAACAAACCAACATTGCCATTCAAAATGGTAGATGTGATGGATTCTGCATCCAAGCTCGATAACATGATTAAGGCAGTGTTGTTTCCAACTCCGCTTACTGAAGTAAGTAAACGAAACATTTGGCGTTCATCGGGATGAGAAAATCCATACAATACAATTCCCGTAGGATTTTGATTCTCAACACGAAATGTTTGTTCAATGAATATTCTGGCTTGTTTGCTCCCTTTAACAGCCTCAAATGTGTAAAGACTTATACTGGCTAAATATCCAACTCCTTGATTGTTAATCACTATATGGGTTGGAGATATTTGTTCAACCGTTCCCTCAATAAATTCGTACATAAAAATTGCTTAGATATAACGTTTTTTCCTAACGAAATAGTTTACCAACCCCAAAATAATTATACTGAAAATTGGAAGAATCATGGAAAACCATTGAAAATACTCTTTTTGAGATTTGGATTTTTCAGGATCCAATAAGCGCAAAGTCCTTTCTTTTGCCCTAATTTCAATCAATCCATTGTTGTCAATCAAATAATCAATGCAATTCAGCAGGAACTTTTTATTGGCGAAAGTGAATTGTGAAATTTTATCATAACCGGTAGGGAAGAATTTGCCACTGCTACTAACTGGATTTCTAATAATGTCACCGTCGGCAATGACTATCATTTTACTATTTCCTTCGGCTTTGAAGGGTATTTCTGAATATTTTTTCTGGTATACAAACGGAGATTTGAATTTACCTTCCAACAACATACCCGCAGTTTGAATACCTTGATTCATGCTTTCTCGGTATTTAGCATCTCTAGATTGCATGTACACATTTTCCAAATCTACAGTGGCAGGTACGTTGATTACCTTTGTGTAAGGAGTACTACTCAAAATAGGAATTGCGGTTACATCAGTTCTGATTTTTGCTTTCAATGTACTTGGGAATTGACACCAAATAGTTCCCATGTTTTTGTTGATGATATGTGGCATTTCGTTAGCCCCAAATAATGGGAAATAAGGAAAATCAACAAGTTCAATTCGTTTGCCAGCAGGAATAGGTATTTGATTGCATTTTAAATCAGCAAGCAATGTGTTTTCAAGCCCAACACCATATGTAAATAAACTAGCCGTGATGTTTTCCAAACCATAGTCAACAGCCATCACTTCTTTGTAATTTCTGAAACTATCAATTTCCATATTCACCATATCGATCAACCAAATAACTTTTCCCCCATTCATAACATACTGATCTAGTAGGTAAAGTTCTGTTGGAGAATAATCTTTAATGGGTTTGATGACCATCACTAGATCATTCAAATTTAACCTTCTTTGCATGCTGTTAACCAAAATAGTTGCAGCGTTAGCAGGGTCTTTTTCCATGCTTTGAATGAAAGGTTTTCCGGCCTCAGGATCAGCTGTGTTTAAGTTCATGGCTGAAACATTGTAATACTTTGAAAGTTCCGCGGCAAAACCTTCAACTCTGCCATCTAACATTTCCCCGTTGCCATCAATTACCGCAATATTTTTTCTTTGATCTGCTATTACTTGACGCAATCCATTGGCAATTTCATATTCTATATTGTCTATGGCCCTTTGAATGTTTTCTTCAGGGGTTTGGGCAACATCGTATTCGAAAAAGTTGATCGGTACAGAACGGTTGTCTTTCATCAATTCAGCACCAGGCAACAAATATTTGATTTTGGTTTCATCTGGATTCTCGCTTTCCATGTCCCTCACCGGCTCTATGCCTTTTTGAGCAAAGAGGTCCAAAATCTCATTCATTTCCTTTTCTTTGACATCTTTGAAAGGATCAATAATTTCGATTTCTAACTTTTTACCAGATATTTCTCTAAATTCATAGGCAATGTCTCGGATTTCTAATTTCAATTGTTTGAATTTCGCCGACATATCTCCATCGAGGTAAAGTTTGAAGTAGTATTTTTCCTTGAGGGATTTCGCAAGATTGATGCTGGTTTGACTCAAAGTATAGCGCTTTTCATTGGTTAAGTCAAATCGTTTATAATACACAGAACTTAATGCATTTCCTAACACTATAATGAGCAGTAGTACTCCAAAATTGATATACGATTGTATCTTTTTATTCGTCTTTTTCATCACCATTTTCTGCTTTCAAATACAATTTTTGTTAAACCTAAAAATACCAAGATGAATCCAATGAAATATATTACATCTCTTGTATCGATTACCCCTTTACTGATAGAATCATAATGGAATTCAAGTCCAAACCATTCCAAACTCTTACCAATTACGTTTAACCAAGAGATGTCACCTAGCATGCCCAATACCCCAAACAAAAAGAAGTTTAACAGCATTGAGCTAATGAGTGCAACAATTTGATTGTCGGTGAGTGAACTAGTGAACATCCCTACACTGGCATAGCAAGCAGCAAGTAAAATTAAACCAATGTAACTGCCCAATGTTGCGCCAGTATCAATATTTCCAACGGGAGAAGCCAATTGGTAAATAGCATAGTAATAAAAAAGGGTAGGAATGATGGCAATCACAATCAGTGCAACTGCTGCCAAGAATTTCCCTGCAATAATTTGAGTGTCTTGAATAGGTTTAGTGGTTAGAATTTCAAGTGTTCCTAATCGTTTTTCCTCACTAATGCTGCGCATGGTGATGGCTGAAACCAAGAAAATCAAAATGTAAGGTGATACCTCAAACATTACCTGAAGGCTTGCAACTCCAAGATCAAAGACATTGTTGCCTTTAATCATCCACAAAAACAATCCAGTTAACAATAAAAATACGCCCATTACAATGTAGGCGATAAATGATCCTAAGAAACTTCTAATTTCTTTTTTAAATATGACCCACATGACTTGTTAAGTTTCTAAATATATCTTCCAATGAGTTTTTATCGGCAGTTAATTCTAAAATTTCCAATTGATTTGACAATGCAAATTGAGATAATTGTTGTCTGATTTGTTTACTATTACCCGTAATTCTCCAACGATTCCCTTCTATATTCTCAGCGGCTGTTACCCCTTCAATTTTTAGCAATTCAGATTTTGAACATTTGGATCCAAATTCAACCAAAACCGACAATGTGTCTTTGCCACTATTTTGCAAAATTTCAATGTTATTGTTGGCAATGATTTCTCCGTGATTGATAATCATCACTTTACTGCACATGGCTTCTACCTCTTGCATGATGTGCGTAGACAACATAACTGTTTTTTCTTTACCCAATTGTGTAATCACATTTCTCATTTCTATCACCTGATTTGGATCTAATCCACTCGTGGGTTCATCTAAAATGAGTACTTTGGGATTGTGAATAAGCGCTTGTGCCAACCCAACTCTTTGACGATATCCCTTTGAAAGTTGTCCTATTTTTTTGCGTTTTTCGGGATGTAAGTTGGTCAAATCCAAAGCGTTTTGCACAGATTTTTCTATCTGATTACCTTTAATTCCCGCCAGACCAGCCATAAAAGAAAGGTATTCTTTTACATACATATCCAGGTACAAAGGATTGTGTTCAGGCAAATAGCCAATGATTTTGCGCACTTCAATTGATTCTTCAACGAAATCAATGCCACAAACCGTTCCTCCACCTTCTGTTGGGGGGATATATCCGGTAATCATTTTCATGGTGGTTGATTTTCCAGCACCGTTGGGGCCAAGAAAACCAACTATTTCTCCTGTGCCAATTTCAAAGGAGATATGGTTTACGGCGTGTTGTTTGCCATAAATCTTCGTTAAGTTATTTACAATGATACTCACAGTTCGATTTTACAAAAATACCGAGAACCGCTCAAATAATTTTGGTTTTCGTTGAATAAATATAACGAAATCTTAAACTGTAAATTCTATCATACAGTGTTTTTGTATGGGATAGGCAAAAGTGTGTTTTCTGCGAGAAGACTTTTTCTTGGTTGTTTTAGCTTTTGCTTTTTTTGACTTCTTAGATTTGTAACCTGAAGATTTTTTAGCTTTTTTGCTGCGTTTGATTTTTTTATTCTTGTATCTACTGCTACCTTTTTTCCATTTTTTCTTGCCTTTTTTGAATTTAAACTTGCTTTTAGAATATGGTAAATTGAATGTGTTTTTTGAAATAACCAATGTTCCAGTTACCAAGCTGTCGCCTTTGAAGTCAATGATGTGCATTGGATTGATTGGTCTACCCAAAAACCTTGTTTCGAAATGTAGATGTGGTCCTGTACTTCGTCCGGTACTTCCGCCTAAACCCAAAACTTCGCCGGCGTTAACCAATTGGCCAGGTTTTACATATCGCTGTGACAAATGTCCGTAAAGGGTTTCAAAACCATTGTAATGTCGAACTATTACGCAGTTTCCGTATCCAGAATACCAGCGCGACATTCTCACCACTCCATCAAAAGCGGCCGCAACGGTGTCGCCAGTTCTTAATTGTAAGTCAATGCCTTGATGCGGTATTCCTCCGCGCCATCCGAAACCTGAATTTAACCTACCAACAATTGGCACAACATAATTGCACTCAGAATGTAGAATTGTTACAGGAATTTCATGGTGGAAGTTGCGTACATTGAATTTATAAGGGTCTAGTGCATTGGTATCCCAGTTGTAATAAAAGTCAAACTCCGGATAAAACCCAGGAAGTTGAAGTGATTCTAACGATTGGTTTGGGGCATCTTCAACCGCTTCGATATCTTCATCGAAAACGTCTTCTTCACTGGTATCCGTAAACTGATTGTGGCCAAATACATTTGTTGCGAAAAACGCAAAAATGAAGGCAACAATTCTAAAATAACGGAATATTTCGAGTGTGAAGTTCGTCTTGTTGTAGTTGTATTTTGAGCGCTTCCAATCCATTAAATCGTATTTCTTCCCGCAAAAATTGTACCAAAAATATGGTATGTTTTTGTCCGTAAAGGTCTTTGTTGAAATCTAAAATATGTGCTTCTATGGTTTTTATGGTGCCATCTATCGTAGGTCTAACACCAATGTTCATCATGATTTTATATTGTTTTTGGTCAATAAATATATACCCCGCATAAACTCCGTTGGGAGGGATTAATTTGTGGGGTTCATCAATTTTGAAATTTGCAGTTGGGTATCCCAATTGACGTCCAAGTTTTTGTCCCTCAACAATTACCCCAGTAATGCTGTAAGGTTTTCCAAGTAATTCGTTGGCTTCCTTTAAATTGCCACCTGAAATAGCTTTTCTGATTCGGGTACTACTTACCGCAATTTCATCAATCTCAGAAGCAGGAATTTCTTCTACTTCAAAATGATATTTGTTTGAAAATTCTTGCAATTCAGTAAATCCACCAGATCTGTTTTTCCCGAAACGGTGATCGTATCCAACCACCATACATTTGACATTCAATTTGGACACTAAAATTTCTTGTACAAATTTTTCAGGAGAATATTGCGAAATTTCATGCGTAAAAGACAAAACCAATACATAATCTATCCCCATTTCAAGAATATTTTTGGCTTTTTCTTGAATGGAAGACAGCATTTTAATGGATTCGTCATTCGGGTTGATGACCAATCTTGGGTGTGGGTGAAATGTAATTAACAAACTAGGTTTGTTATGTTTTTTAGCGATGTTAACTACTTGTCTGAGAACGTGTTGGTGTCCTAAGTGTACTCCATCGAAAGTGCCTTGTGTGACCACAAATCCATCGTTATGAGGGATGTTTTCTAGGTCGAAAATTAGGCCTTTCATCATGTATGCAAAGTTCGGAATAAACCCTATTTTTGCAACTATGGGCAAAAAGTTTCTTCCATTAGTATTGAGTATGATGTTGATAACTGCTGTCAAATCACAAATTGGTGGTAGTGGCGTCTTTCAAATTTTGGAATCTCCACTGCATGCTAGAACCATGGCTTTTGGAGGGTATCTCCTTGCTCAACCTGTTTCTGACATTCAATATACCGTGAATAATCCGGCATTATTGAATGCTTCCCTACATAAAAACTACGGAATTTCTTACGGTACACTCATTACCGGTGTTACAAATGGTGGTGCAGGTTTTGGTTTTTCAAAAGGAATGAATAATTATTCCATTCATGCTCAATATTTAGACTATGGCACCATGAGAGCCATGGATGCAGGAGGAAATTCTTGGGGTACTGTTTCTGCAAATGAAACCAAAGTTACGCTTGGTTATTCCCGTGAAATAAAACCAAGGTTAATGGTTGGGGCACATTTAGGATTTGTTTATTCTGTGTTAGAGCCCTATGTTTCAAATGGTTTTTTTGGAAACTTGGGAATGCATTACACTTCAAAAGATACCTTATTTCAAGTGGGATTTGTGTTTAAAAATGCAGGTTTTATGAATGTTGCCTATCGCAATGCAGAACGAGAACCTCTTCCATTTAACATACAACTTGGAGCAGCATACAAACCTCAACACATGCCGGTACGTTTTCACATGACATTGCACAGTTTGCAACAGTTTGATATTACGTACAATCAATACCTTGCCAGTGGTCAGATTGATTTGAGCGGAAATGAAATCATCTCTCAAGAAGCAAATTTTGGGGAAAAATTATTCCGACATGTAAATTTGGGAGTTGAACTTATTTTGGGCAAACATTTTTCCATTTTAGGGGGATATAATGACCAACGGAGATTTGAATTAGCCCCAGAAGCTAGAAAAGGCAGTGCAGGATTTAGTTGGGGTTTTCGCATAAAAACGCTGAATTATCACATTACCTATGGAAGTGCATCGTACTTTCCCGGATTTACCTCCAACATGTTTTCACTTTCTTTAATCCCTACATTTTTTAGATAATATGAGTCGTAAAATTAATATTGCCATAGATGGATATAGTAGCTGTGGAAAAGGAACATTGGCAAAAGCATTGGCAAAAAAATTATCCTATATCTTTATCGATAGCGGCGCAATGTACAGGGCCGTAACCTTGTTTTTACTAAGAAACAAGGTGAACATTGCCGATGAAATTCAAATTGAATCTCGCTTACAGGATATTCAATTGGAATTTAAACAATCACTCGATAACGATCGTTTTGAAATCTACCTCAACGGTGAAAACGTGGAATCCGAAATCAGGGATTTATCGGTTGCTTCAAAAGTAAGTGAGGTGGCCAAAGTGTCTGCCGTGAGAAAGAAATTAGTTGAAATGCAACAAACCATTGGACAAAATAAAGGTGTTGTTATGGATGGTAGGGACATTGGCACAGTGGTATTTCCAGATGCAGAATTAAAAATTTTCATGACTGCCAGTACCGAAGTGAGGGCTCAACGTAGATACAAAGAAATGATTGCGGCAGGCAAAGTCGTAGAATTGGCCGAAGTGCAACAAAATCTGATAGATAGAGACCGTATTGATTCAAGTAGAGACGATAGCCCTCTCACAATGAACGACAGTTATAACGAGTTAGATAATTCATTTTTATCGCCAGAGCAACAGTTTGAATTGGCGATGTCTTGGGTTACAAAATTGTTGGATTAAAATACTTTGACTATTTTTGTGGCAATGAGAAAGAACATTGTTGCAGGTAACTGGAAAATGAATAAGAACTTGACAGACAGTCAAGCATTAATCACAGAAATTCGCGGAATCATAAGAGATGAAAATACCAACAAGGCAGAAATTATTATTTGCCCTACTTCGTTGGTTTTGGCTTCTGCTTCTAAATTATTAGATGGAAGCACCGTGAAATTGGGTGCTCAAAATTGTCATTTCGAAGACAATGGAGCATTTACCGGAGAGGTTTCTGCATCCATGTTAAAATCCGTTGGTGTTACTCACGTTATCATTGGTCACAGTGAGAGACGTCAATATTTCAACGAAACCAATCAAATGTTGGCAAAAAAAGCCAGTGCTGCCATCAAACAAGGACTTACCGTTTTGTTTTGCGTAGGTGAAACAAAAGAGGAAAGAGAATCAAATGTGTATTTTGATGTAATTAAAACTCAAATTTCTGAGGGATTGTTCCATTTGACAGTTAAAGAGATGGAATCTATTGTTGTGGCTTATGAGCCAGTTTGGGCAATTGGTACTGGGTTAACAGCCAGTTCTGATCAAGCAGAAGAAATTCATGCATATATCCGATCATTGATTCAGGAGAAATTTGGCGATGAAACTGCTGAAAATACCTCCATTTTGTATGGTGGAAGCGTTAAACCAGACAATGCTGTTGAATTGTTTTCAAGAGAAAATATTGATGGTGGCTTAATTGGCGGTGCCGCTTTAAAAGCAAGAGATTTCTTTGATATTATCAAAGCAATTAAATAATTCCGCCTCCTTACAATACTTTTTAGTATTTTTACGTTTCTCTTTTGAGTCCTCTATGCGTTGGTTAAAAAATTTAATCCTGATTTTTTGTTTGTTTTCGGCGAATACCGTGTTTTCGCAAATTCGCAGCTTTAATGCAGATCCTACCATTTTTATGCAAGAATTGGAAGGATTGTTCAAAGGAGTTGATGATAAAGAAACATTGCGAGATTTTGCCATCTTTAAAGAAAACTGGCTCAATGGGAAATTTAATCCGGCGCAGCAGAAATTTATGATGCAGGTTTCCAACGACATGTTGTCGAATCAAATGCCTGTACTGCCATATTTTAAATTATTTTATGGCGCAATTACCCGATTTCTCGAAAAGAAAATGGCAGATAAAACCCTCGCCCAATGGCAGCAAGTGGCCAGGAATATATTGTCCAATTCAAGTGAAGATTACCTGGAATTCCTCAAAACTACTGAGCAGTTATTTGCAACTAAAACATTGTTTGTCAATGAAAATAAGCGTTGGTTTGTAGACACCAGCAATTATGACTTGAAGTTAGTCAAAGGGAAGGTGGCACTAGAATTTGGTGAAATTAACCTCACTTGTAAATCCCTCTCTGATAAAATTGTTATCAATAAAACCAAAGGGATTTATTATCCAGGTACAGGTATTTGGGAAGGACAATATGGAAGCACTGATTTTTCTAGAGCCATCCCAGAAGATAAAACTCAAATTCTGTTCAAAAAATATACCATTAACTTTAATAAAGCACAGTATGAAATTGATACAGTTACACTCCTTTATCCAAAGTATTTTAAAGAACCTATTTTAGGGAAATTTTCCGATAAGTTGATGTTTTCCTTAGATTCCAATACTGTGAAAACAGGAGGATATCCTAAGTTTACTTCCTTCAAAAACAATTTATTGGTTAGGGGTATTGTAGGTTCTGAATCTTTTTTTAGGGGAGGATTTTCTATGAATGGCGGTGTAATCAATACTTCAACCGTAGATAACAAACCATCTTTTATCGATATATTTTTCAAAGGGAAAAAGCGTGTGACCCTTAAAAGTAATGGTTTCAGAATTGCGAATGGGGTTGCTTCGTCATCGAATATTGAATTTACCATGTTTTTGGATAGTGGAAAAACAATTAGCCATCCATCCACAACCGTAAAATTTGTATTTAAAGAAAATCGCTTGATTGTAACACGAGGGGAAGATGGACTAATGCGTGGTTCGTTTTCAGATGATTATCACAACATGAGTATCGACGTAGACCAGGTAAAATGGAAAATTGACGAACCTTTTGTGGATTTCGATAACCTGAACGATGACAAAGCCGTGAAATTTGAATCCAATGATTTCTTTAGAAATATGATTTACGAAAAATGGCAAGGTCCATTAAAGTACAATCCGTTGGAACAACTTAATGCCTATTACAACAGAATGGCTCCTGATCCGGGTGCCGACAGATTGGAAAAAGAAATCAAAGCGATGTATGCCGACAAAAATCACGACAAAGTGATGCTTCAGGCAAAGTTGAAAGAACTAACAGACAGACGTGCAGCTGCTAGGAAGTCAATCGATTTTAAATCTCGTGCCAAGTTTACACTCGATGATTATTGTGCTTATTGGAAGTTAGAGCCCAACAATACTAAGCACTTGTTTATTTCATTGCATGATGATGGATTTGTGAATTACAATTTTAAAAATGATTCGATTACCATCAATCGTAAAGTGTTCAAATACAACTTGATGCACAAAAAAGCAGTTGATTATGATGTTATTCGTATTAACTCTGTAATTGCGGCAAAACCCAATGCTACGCTCAATTTGTTGAGTCAAGAACTCAATATTGAAGGTGTTAGAAGTTGTTTTTTCTCCGACTCTCAAAATGTGAGTGTAAAGCCTTTTGATCAGCAAGTTACACTTACTAATAATAGAAATTTAAGATTCGGTGGTATGGTTCGTGCTGGTCGTTTCGATTTTTATGGCCAAAGATTTAACTTCAATTATTCAAGATTTCAAATTGATTTCGCCAATATCGATTCAATGCAAATGTTTTTCCCGGATGAATCCGGACAAAGACTGATTCCAATTAAATCTGTTTTAAGAAATATCGGAGGGACATTGTTCATTGACAAACCGAATAATAAATCGGGAAATATCAATTACCCTGAGTATCCTATTTTTACCTCCAATAAAGGTAGCGACATTCTCTATGATAAACCGAGCATTCACGGTGGACAATATAAAGGGGATGTTTTCAAATTTGTGGTAGATCCATTTACCATCGATAGTTTGGACAACTTTACCATTCAAGGTTTGAGATTTGAGGGGATGTTTTATTCAGATGGAATTTTCCCTGACTTTAGACATTATGCCTATATCCAACCAGATTACTCTTTGGGTTTTGTAAAACATACCCCTGGGGGAGGTTATCCAATGTATCGTGGAAAAGGAAAAGGCGACATGACAATGAATTTGAGTGAAATGGGGTTTTATGGAGAAAATGGGGAAATTAATTATGAAACCAGTGTAACAAAATTTGATAAAATTTTACTGCTTCCTAAGCAAGCAAAAGGTGAAATTAAATCCTATGATTTGGCTGAAAATGCAAAATATCCAGAAGTTCATGCTGTGAATGCAAGTTTGAACTGGCTTCCCTATGAAGATAAATATTCTATTACTCAAGGTAAAACCCCAATCAAAATGTTCAATTTTGGGTATGATTTTGAGGGAATGATCACCCAAAGTCCTTCTAAAGTTATAGGTGATGGTTTGTTAAAATGGGATCTTGCCACATTTAAAAGTAAGGAAATGGTATTTGCTCCTAAAAAGGCAAAAGCTGAAGTGGGTGAACTTACTATTTTTACAGCAGATTCAACCAAAATTGCCTTTAATTCAAGGAACATTCATGGCACTATGGATTTTTCGAAAAGAGTAGGTGAGTTTGCAACAAATGAAAGTGGTCAAATTACCAATTTCCCTTTCAATCGTTATCAAACAAATCTGAGTGATTATAAATGGGACATGGACAAACAAACCATTGAGGCTAGAGTTGGTGCGGGTATGGGTGGAATTACACCAGAATTTCTCAGTACCAACGTTACCCAAGACTCTTTGAAGTTTGAATCTCCCAAAGCTGTTTACAACTTAAAAGAATATACGTTAAAGGCAGAACAAATTCCTTATATCGACATAGCGGATTCTCGTTTGTTCTTGAAGGATGGCAAAGTGACCATTCGTGAAAATGCAGACATGGATGTACTTGATAGTGCTAAGCTAATTGCAAATAGGGATGATAAATTCCATGAAATTTATAAACTTAAAATTAAAGTACATGGCAGAAATAGGGTCAGAGGTTCGGGATATTATCAATACGTTGATAAACTTGCCAAACGCCAAGAATTTTTACTCGATAGTGTAATCGTGAATAAAGCCAAACACATTGAGGGTATTGGTAAAATTGAAGAGGAAAAAGGATTTACCCTCGATAAAAAAATTGGATATAAAGGTATTGCTCAAATTGAGAGCCATGAACAACTCATTAAATTTATGGGTTATGTGAAACCCCTTCATACGTTTGTTAATGTATTGCCTTCTGCTTGGTTGCAATTTAAAAACTATGTAGATCCTAAGGATGTGGTCATCCCACTCTCAAATCCAAGAGACAAACTCAATACCAAGCAATTTGTTGGTTTGTATATTGCCAATGATTCATCTCACGTTTATCCCTTAATGTTCTCGGCAAGAAGACGATATAGCGATAACGATGTATCAAATGATACAGGTATATTGTACTATGACCATGCCAAAGAAAGTTTCATGATTGGTTCAGAAGACAAGTTAAGAAATGGTGGTACTAAAGGAAGCTTTATTCAGTTCAATGAAAAAGATCACAGCATACATGCTGAGGGACCAATGGACTTTGGATTGGAATCTGAACATGTGAAATTTAAAAATGCAGGTCATGCAGATTTGAAACCCGGCGACAGCTCTTTTAGTTTCAACTTGGCCATGATGCTTGATTTTCCATTGCCCGATGAATTTGTAAAATACCTTCTATCTAAAGTTGCTGATCCAGAAGAACCTGGTACCGCAGATTTGAATACCGATTTCTTTAAAGATGCACTTGGTGAAATGATCACTGATCAAAAAGTTTACAGAAATGTAATATCTGGAATTGAAAAAAATAACAAGTTAGAGGGGAAGGGCGAAGCCAAATACAAATTGATTTTATCAGATGCAACCTTTAGATGGGACAATAAAATGCGTGGAATGTATTGCAACGACAATGTAATTGTTGCAAGTATTGCTGGGGAGCCAGTGAACAAAGAAATGAAAGCCGTGATGTTGCTGGAATCAAAGAGAGCAGGGGAGAATATGTATGTTTACCTCAATTATGGTGACGATTATGTGTTTTTCAACATCTCTAAAACCAAGTGTTCTATCTATGCCTCTGATCCAAAGCTAACCGAAATTTTGGTAGCAAATGTGGAGAAAATCAAAGCTAAGGATTATTATCTCATCCAAACCACTGAGAGAACCGTCGACAAATTCTTGAGAAAAATTGACCGTTAATTTTTTGGGTAAACCACTTTCGTTAAAAACAAACCGCGAGCAGGCACTGAATTTCCTGCGTCGGCTCGGGTACCACTCGAAATAATGGTTTCAAATTGTTCTAAAGTTAATTTGCCATTGCCTACAAGTATGCTGGTGCCAACTATAGCACGCACCATGTTTCTCAAAAAACGATTTGCAGAAATGCGAAAAATAATTTGATTATTTTTTGCAATCCATGCGGCATCAAATATGGTACATCTGAAATTGTCTGCAGGAGGTAACCCCTTGCAAAAAGCCCGAAAGTCGTGCGTGCCCATTAATCTTTCAGCCGCTTGATTCATGAGTTCTAAATCCAATATAGTGGGATAATACCAAGCAAAATCCTTGTTAAAAGGATTGCGATTTAGATCTATATAATAGTGGTATTCTCTTAATGTGGCATCAAACCGCGCGTGAAATGCCTCTGTTACAGACTCACAATTGTAAATCACAATATCAGAAGGTAACATGGCATTAAGTTTATAAACAATTGAATCGGGTAATTGTCCCTCAAAATCAAAATGAGCAAAAAACTCACTAGCGTGAACCCCTTTGTCGGTGCGCCCACATCCCATGATTTCGATAGGCTGGTTGCATATCTGAGAAAGTTTAGATTGAATGACTTGTTGCACGGAAATGCCATTGGGTTGAATTTGCCAACCGTGATATTGAGTACCATCGTAAGCGAGTTTCAACCGATAGCGCATAAACTATGCTAGATTTTCAAACACAATCGCACAGCCTTGTCCAACCCCAATACACATAGTGGCTAAACCGAATTTTTTATTAGGATGTTTTGCCATGTGATGCAGCAATGTTGCTGAAATTCTGGTTCCAGAGGCTCCTAAAGGATGTCCAATTGCAATACTTCCTCCATTTAAATTAACTTTAGCCATGTCTACATTTAACAAGTCTGCGCTTGCCAATACTTGGGCAGCAAAAGCTTCATTTAATTCAAAAACATCGATATCGTTAACGCTTAAGCCAGCTTTGTGAAGGGCTTTCTGAGTTGCTGGCACTGGTCCAATGCCCATGATTGATGGATCAACACCAGCTGCCCCCACACTCACAATTCTGGCCATTGGCTTTAAGTTGAATTTCTTAACCATGCTTTCACTGGCTAAAATGCAACAGGCTGCTCCATCATTGATTCCTGATGAATTACCCGCTGTAACTGTACCATTTTCCTTAAATGCTGGTTTCAAGCCTGCCAAAACATCAACTGTGCTCAATCTTGGATGTTCATCGATGCTAAAAGATTTGTATTCGCCTTTTTTTATTGGAATTTGCACTGGAACAATTTCATTTTCAAACAACAAATGCTCTTGAGCATGCTGCCATTTTAATTGAGATTGATAAGCAAACTCATCTTGACGATCTCTGGTAATGTTGTATTTTTCGGCTACATTTTCGGCCGTTTCACCCATAGAATAAGGGTGATGTAACTTTGATAATGTTTTGTTGTTAAATCTCCAACCAATGGTGGTGTCGTAAATTTCTGGGGTTCTTGAAAACGCAGATTCAGCTTTTGCCATTACAAATGGTGCACGCGTCATACTTTCTGTACCACCAGCCAAAATTAAATGGGCTTCACCACTTTTAATGGCCATGAAACCATTCATCATGCTCTGTAACCCAGAAGCACAAAGTCTGTTTACGGTATAACCCGGTACTTCAACTGGTACTCCGGCCAATAAACTCGCCATTCTGGCTACGTTTCTATTGTCTTCACCAGCTTGGTTTGCAGCACCCAAAATAACTTCATCTATTTGATTTAAGTCAATAGTTGGGTTTCTTTCAATCAAAGCCTTTATCACTGTAGCTGCCAAATCATCGGGTCTTACAGATGCTAAACTTCCTCCGAATTTGCCTACGGGTGTTCTTACAATATCAATCACATAAACAGCGTTCATACTTGCAAAGGTACTAAAACTTTCGCAGGAGTTTTGCAGGGAAATTGTCCCTCAAAATCAATTACATTAAAATTCTTGTACCCGTTAAAATAAAATTTGTCGATTTATTGACACTCAGTGATTTTCGGAATGAAAATTGTACGAAATTTGAATCATCTTTCTTTATGAAACATTTTTTCTTGGCACCGGCCTTATTATTTACATCATTGCTTTCGGCCCAATCTGGACTAATCGAGAATGATTTTTCATCTTTGCAATCTATCACATATAAGGGATTATCATTTGTGCAAAAGCCATATCAACGTTTAAATTGTGAATATGCCAACCAAAGAAAAAAGAACAAACAAATTGAATGGTGGGCCGACACCGTTTGTTCAAGTGTCACTTTTGTAGATTTGCAAATTTTTGGGGATGACAAACCAGTTATTACTGAAATTTCACGTCAACTGAAAGAAATCTCTCTTTCTTATGGGGAAGGGAACTTTTATGAAACACCTCAAGCTTATTGTAATTCAATTGCCGATACGGCTGCCGTTTCGGGTATGATTGAGCTAAGTACAGAAATTTCTGTACTCGATACATTTGATAAGTTTATTTCTTTGAACATTGGTATCAATGAATTTGCAGGTGGAGTACATCCCAATTATTATTCCGTTGTGAAAACCTTCGATGTTTTTTCTGGAAATACGTTAGATTTATTTCAAATAATAGACAAGAAATTTGAAAAGAGTTTTAGAAAATTACTGTATGTAAAGTTCAAGAAAAATTATGGCCTAGATGCTCTGTTTGCCCCCGATACTAAACCAGAGGAATTTCCCATTGCAGAGAATTTTGCTCTGGGCTTAAGCGGAATGTTTATTTATTACAACCCGTATGAAATTACCCCTTATGTGGTGGGGGCACCAGAATTGGAGTTGAGTTTCAATGAAATTTCTCCCTACCTTACAACCTATTTTAAGTCTTTGGTTGCCAAAGCAAAATCAACTCATTCGAGAAAATAATCCAATTGGTTTATTCGAGGCATAGAAAATTGCGATTTTTGCGAAAAATAGTTTGACATCTTTTTGCAATTTTCGTGGCACATTTGTTTTCACACCTTTATTTTCCAATATATTTGCGCCACACTCATGAAGCGTGCACTGATTTCCATTTGTTGTTTGATCCTAGCCGCCGTTTATCCAACGGCAATGGTGGTTGAAATCATTGGGATAAAAATTCAGCGACATGCCTTCAAAAAAGCTTTTCGTACCAGTCAAATTGATTTATCGAAAATGGAAACGGTGTTTTTGTCGCATTCTGATTATGAGGGACAAAAACCAGGTGACGAATTCAAATTAGGTGGCAACAAATATGACGTAGTTTCCATCAAAAAAACGGAACAGGGTTTTTTCATAACGGCGTTTAACGATACGCTTGAAAAACAATTGGAGATTCAACTTGCTGAAAATTGTAAGTCCTCAGGAAATCATCCCTCAAAATCTAAAACTTCTTGGTTGAAATTGAAGTTGATTTGTCAGCAAATCAATGAATTTGGTTTTAAGTGTGTTCAAATGAATAATGAATTTCCGGAATTCAATGAAGTGATTCAAGACGGATATTTGTCGCAAACAAAGCAACCTCCAAAATTTATCGCTTAAGTAAAAGTTCACTGTTAATATCAACAGAATTGATTTTGCGCATTTGCGCAGTTTATTTCTATGGGTTCAACATCCCAAAAATGTTGCTTTAAAACTTAAGTTATGATAAAAAAAACAATGATAGCATTGGGGCTGAGTGCCTTGATGTATACGCCTTCGATGGCGCAAACAAAAGATACAAGTGAGGTAGAATCTTTCGATGAAGTATTGGTTTCGGCCCAAAGGTTTGAACAGAAAAGAAAAGATTCACCAAGACAAATTGAAGTAATTAGTTCCAAGAAATTACTGGAATTACAACCCGCTACCTTAGGCGATGCACTTATTCAAAGTGGTAAAGTATTTGTACAAAAAAGTCAGATGGGAGGTAGTAGTCCTGTTTTGCGTGGATTTGAAGCCAGTAGGGTGTTGATGGTGGTAGACGGTGTTCGCATGAACAATGCAACATACAGAGCTGGTCACCTCCAAGATATTATCACAATAGATCCTTTTATCTTAGATAAAATGGAAGTGAATTTTGGATCAGGATCTACATTGTTTGGATCCGACGCTTTGGGAGGTGTTCTTTACTTTAAAACAAAAGATGCAACCCTTGGTGCCAAGAAAATAAGTCCTTATGCCAATGTGCGTTATTTGAGTTCAAATCAAGGTTTGGTATTAAATGGAGGAGTACAATTTCAATTTCCGAAGGTTGGGTTAATATTAAATGCCACTTCAAGTAATTTTGGGGATTTGAAAATGGGACAAAATAGTTATTATAATGCTGATCCAAATTTTGGATTGATGCCCAAATATTCAACTAGGTTAAACAATCGTGACACGGTTTTAAACAATGAGGATCCATTGGTACAGAAAGGTACAGGCTACAAACAACTTGATTTGTTTGCAAAATTAACTGTTCAAACAGGTAATTTTTTGCATACTTTGAATTTTCAAAAGTCTGGTACTGATTTAGTGCCGCGTTACGACAGAATGAATGAAAACAACAACGGAAAATTCACCTATTCTCGTTGGGATTATGCTCCACAAAATAGAGACTACCTTTCTTATCAATTAAAATTTGGCAAGGATAATCATTCTAATAGATTAACCTTGGCTCAACAAAATACTGAAGTTGGTAGGGTTACAAGAAATTATGCGGCTGTGAATGAACGAACTCAATTGGACAAGGTAACCATGAATACACTGAATTTTGATCGACATGATGTTTTTGGGAATTTGACATTGAATTCAGGTTTAGAATATGTAACCAATGACATTACGAGCACAGGAACATTGAAAAATATCAATGATGGTGTAACTTCCGTAACCAAAGCAAGATATTCTGATTCTGGAGCTACCACAAAATCGTGGAGTGTTTTCGCTCAAGCAATTTATAATTTTGCTAAAACGGGGACAATAGTGCAGGGTGGTTTGCGATTAACTGGTTACGACTTGGTTGCCAATTTTTCAAAATCTAATCCTTGGAAATTGCCTTATTCATCGATCCAGTTTTCTAATGTTGCACCTAGTTTTGATTTGGGTGTTACACAAATGGTCTCTGATCAATTGATGATAAAAGGTTCCATCAATCAAGCGTTTAGAAACCCAAATGTAGACGATATGACCAAGGTGTTTGATTCTAAAAAAGGTGTAAAATTGTTGGTGCCAAATGATCAATTACAACCGGAGGTGAGCATTACAACAGATTTAGGGTTGGCGTATACTTTACCCAATAGGTTTTTATTTGAAACCGGGGTTTTTCATTCTTCTGTTTCCAATTTGTTGTTGGATCAAAAAGGTTCGTTTAATGGTCAAGATTCATTGATATACGATGGCGTGAATACTCCTGTTTATCAAGTAACCAACGTTGCATTGGCTGAAATCTCAGGAGCGTACTTCAATGTGAAAGCAAGGTTGTTTAAAAACTTGTGGGGCAATGTTTCATTCACAACCACTCAAGGCGTTTATAGAATTGGCAAAGACAGTATTGCAATGCCTTTGGATCACATCCCTCCAACATACGGACAATTTTCATTGCGTTGGAACGAAACAAAATGGTATGCTGAAGCGCAGTGTTTATTCAATGGTAGAAAAGAAGCGCGCGATTATTCAAACAGTGGAGAAGACAATGCCGACAAAAATCCTCCAACAGGAAATCCAGCTTGGCAAATTTACAATTTGAGGTTTGGCTACAATCACCCTAAAGGTGCGTCCATTCAAGTGATGGTTGAAAATCTATTGGATTTGAGATATCGCTATTTTGCTTCTGGAGTAACCGCCGGAGGTAGAAGCTTAAATTGCACGCTTTCTTACAAGTTTTAATTAAACGTTTATTTTTCGTATTTTTGCAGCTTATATGGGACGTATTTTCGAGAAAAGAAAACACAAAATGTTTGCCAGATTCGATAGAATGGCAAAACAATTCACCAAACTTGGTAAAGAAATTGCAATTGCTGTAAAAATATCAGGAGACAATCCTGATAACAATCCTCGTTTGCGTTTGGCTATGCAAAATGCCAAAAGTGTAAACATGCCAAAAGATAGGGTTGAGGCGGCAATTAAAAGAGCTACCAGTAAATCTGAAGGCAATTACGAAGAGGTGCGTTATGAAGGTTATGGTCCTCATGCTGTAGCAATCTTGGTTGAAACAGCTACTGATAACACAACTAGAACAGTTGCAAATATCAGAATGCATTTCAATAAAGGTGGTGGAACTATGGGCAAAACTGGGTCTTTAGACTTTGTTTTCTCTAGAAAAGGTGTTTTTAAAATTGAAAAATCTAAGTTAGGTGGACGTGATATTGAAGAGTTTGAATTTGAACTTATAGATTTTGGAATTGAAGATATGGCCATCGATGATGATGTGATTTATGTATATACCTCATTCACAGATTTTGGTATGATGCAAAAAGCTCTCGAAGACATGAACATTGAAGTTTCTAATGCTGAATTGCAATATATCCCAGGTTCTTATGTTGATTTAAATGAAGATCAAGCAAAAGAAGTATTGGATTTAATTGAGCGTTTAGAAGGCGATGATGATGTTCAAAACGTTTATCACAATTTGCAATAATTTAAAATAATTAAACAACAAAAAAGGCTCCACTTGGAGCCTTTTGTTTTCTATAATCCCGACAGCTATCGGGTCATAATCCCATAATCCCATAATCCCATAATCCTATAATCCTATAATCCTATAAACCTATAATCCTATAATCCCATAATCCCATAATCTATTTAATGACAAGTTGGGCAACTTTTGAATTTTTGCTGAAATTGTGCCTTCACATAAACCCATTTAGACGGACTTGATGGGTCATTGCTAACTATTTCACATCCAATTGTTTTAGCGCCATTTTTTGTGACTGTGTCAAAAATACCTTGCACCACAATTGTTTCTCCAGGAGCAATTTTCATTTTAGGGAATTTTAAGCGGAAACAAGGACAATCTGCCGAAACTTGTTTGATTTCCAATTCTTTTTTACCGGTATTGGTAAATTCATAATCGCAATATAAATAGTCGCCTGAAATTTGAGAGCCGAAATCATGCATTGGATTTTTGATGCTCAATTTTGGTTGTTGAGCCAATTGTTTGGCTGTATATTTTGGGAAGTATTGTTTTCTAGAATACGTAATGTTTAAACCCATTGCCGGAGTTACAACATTGTCTGACAGTACCGGAATTTGAAATGCTCCAAATCCATAACCCGGGGCTTTAGTCCCGTCTATAATCACTTTGATTTTTGCAAATTCATTGGGTTCAAGCGCTGATGGAAAGTTTAATATTTGAACGTATTTTGGATAATCATCTGGATTCAATGGGGTAAAATTTGTGGTATATAAAGTAGTGTTATGAAGTTTGATGTATTGAGTGTCGGCGCGATTGTCGTACAAAGGTTCAAAAACAACACTTCCTTTATCGAAAAATAATCCTCCTACGGTTTGTGGCAATGGCGCACCTATAATGGTTGTTTGAGGTTTAATCACATTTCCCTCAATATCCAAATATATGATTGAAGCAGTTTGAGAATTCGTGTAAACGGTTACTGTTTTCTTAAATTTCCCTAAACGGTTAATTGTTTCATATTTGGTTTCAATAAATCCTTTGCCGCCAGGAGGAATAGAGTCCCTCGTCCAATTAGGTGTTGTACAACCGCAAGACGACACTACATTATTAATAAATAGGTTTTGGTCACCAATATTTGTAAATTCAAATTTATGTGTGGCATATTTCATGTCCTCGTCTAAATCTCCATAATCATAAGATTTCTTGTCGAAAAACGGAATGGGTCCATTTTTTTTATTTTCATTATTTTGTGGGGACGTTGACTGCGTGCTTTTATTTTTCTGTGCGAAAGTGGGCAATGTCAACAGCAAGCCCAAAATGGTCAGCGTGAAGGCGCGAGCAATGCGATTTAAGGAACTATAATACAATTTGTGCTGAGTTGTGTGCATAATCATCTTTTGAGTGTGTAAACGCTTAAATATAATAAGTGAAATGTAGGATATAGGCAAAAGACGTAAAAAAAAGTGACAAGGTTGCATAAGGGAGCGTTGAATTTTTACGACAGTATAAAAAAAATCGACATAAATGTGTGTAACCCAAAGAAAACGGAGAAAAGGGTAAATAAAAGTATGTTTGAAATGCTGTGTAAAATCGGGGATAAGGGTGTGATTTAATTTTTTTTGCATTTTTTTTCGCAAGGTGTTGATTTTACCAAATAAAACTCTTAATTTTGCCGTCCTTTTTGGGAAAAAATATGCCTACTATTCAACAGTTAATTAGAAAGGGTCGTACGGAGATTACGGTTAAGAGTAAGTCTCCTGCATTAGATTCTTGTCCACAGCGTAGAGGAGTTTGTACTCGTGTATATACAACAACACCTAAGAAGCCGAATTCGGCTTTGCGTAAGGTTGCACGTGTTCGTTTAACAAATGGAAAAGAGGTGAATGCCTACATTCCAGGTGAAGGACATAACTTGCAAGAACACAGTATCGTATTGGTACGTGGCGGCAGGGTAAAAGATTTACCGGGTGTGCGTTATCACATTGTTAGAGGAGCATTAGATACAGCGGGAGTTGAGGGAAGAAATCAACGTCGTAGTAAGTACGGAACCAAAAAGCCTAAGAAAAAATAATTGATTAAAGGACATGAGAAAGTCGCGCGCTAAAAAACGCATATTGTTACCAGATCCAAAATTTAACGAAATTTTGGTTACCCGTTTTGTAAACGGCATGATGTACGATGGAAAAAAATCTGTTGCATTGAACATTTTTTATGATGCAATTGATATTGTAGAGAAAAAACTTACTGAAGAGCCAGGAATTGAATCTTGGAAAAAGGCGTTAAACAACGTTATGCCTGCAGTAGAAGTTAAAGCCCGTCGTGTGGGTGGTTCTACATTCCAAATTCCAACAGAAGTTCCACAAAGAAGAAAAATTGCTATGGGAATGAAGTGGATGATTGGTTATGCAAGAAAAAGAAACGAAAAGTCAATGGCTGAGAAATTGGCAGGTGAAATCGTAGCTGCAGCAAAAGGTGAAGGTGCTTCTGTTAAAAAGAAAGAAGATACCCACAAAATGGCTGAAGCGAACAAAGCATTCTCACATTTCAGAGCGTAATAGTATAGAAGTTAAGAAATGGCACGCGATTTAAATCTAACGAGAAACATTGGTATTGCAGCGCATATTGACGCTGGTAAAACAACTACCACAGAACGTATTTTGTATTATGCTGGTGTGAATCACAAAATTGGTGAGGTACATGATGGTGCAGCTACAATGGACTGGATGGCTCAAGAACAAGAAAGAGGTATCACAATCACATCTGCTGCTACTACAGTATTCTGGAAATACAGAGATAAAAATTATCATATCAACATCATCGATACTCCAGGTCACGTTGACTTTACCGTTGAGGTAAATCGTTCATTGCGTGTATTGGATGGTTTGGTATTTTTGTTTAGTTCAGTTGATGGTGTTGAGCCTCAATCTGAAACAAACTGGCGCCTTGCGAACAACTATAACGTTGCTCGTATTGGTTTCGTAAATAAAATGGACCGTTCTGGTGCAGACTTCCTTAACGTTGTTAAGCAAGTTAAAACCATGTTGGGTTCTCATGCAGTTCCTTTGCAATTACCAATTGGTGCAGAAGACCAATTTAAAGGTGTAGTTGATTTGATCAACTTCCGTGGTATGATTTGGAATGAGCATGATCAAGGAATGACTTATGAAGTTGTTGATATTCCAGCAGATATGATGGAAGAAGCAACTTATTGGAGAGAGCAATTGCTTGAAGCTGTATCGGAATATGACGATAAATTGATGGAGAAATTCTTCGAAGATCCAGCGTCTATCACCGAAGCTGAAATCTTGGCAGCGCTTCGTCCAGCAGTTATCGATATGAAAATCGTTCCAATGATGTGTGGTTCATCTTTCAAAAACAAAGGTGTTCAAACCATGTTGGATATGGTAATGGAATTGTTGCCTAGCCCTATCGATAAAGGTGGTGCTAAAGGTATCAATCCTAAAACCGAAAAAGAAGAAGTACGTAAACCAGACTATAACGAGCCTTTCTGTGCTCTTGCATTCAAAATTGCAACTGACCCTTATGTTGGTCGTTTGTGTTTCTTGAGAGCTTATTCTGGTAAATTGGATGCAGGTTCTTATGTGTTAAATATGAGAACTGGTAACAAAGAGCGTATCTCTCGTATTTTCCAAATGCATGCCAACAAACAAAACCCAATCGAATTCTTAGGTGCTGGTGACATTGGTGCTGCTGTAGGATTTAAAGATATTAGAACTGGTGATACTTTGGTAGTTGAAAATGCTCCAATCGTTCTTGAATCGATGGTATTCCCTGACCCAGTTATTGGATTGGCGGTTGAACCTAAAACTCAAGCAGATATGGACAAATTGGGTATGGCTTTGGCTAAATTGGCTGAAGAGGATCCAACATTCAAAGTTCATACAGATCAAGAAACAGGACAAACAGTTATCTCTGGTATGGGTGAGTTACACTTAGATATCATTGTTGACCGTTTGAAGCGTGAATTTAAAGTTGAATGTAATCAAGGTGCACCTCAAGTAGCATACAAAGAGGCCTTGACCAAAACATATACTCACCGTGAAACTTACAAAAAACAAACTGGAGGTCGTGGTAAATTTGCCGATATTCAGTTTGAACTTGGCCCAGCTGATGAGTCATTTGTAGGTGAAGGTTTGCAATTTGTTAACGATATCGTAGGTGGTTCAATTCCAAGAGAATTTATCCCTGCAGTAGAAAAAGGTTTCAAAGCTGCAATGGTGAATGGTTGTTTGGCTGGTTACCCGATCGATAGAATTAAAGTAAGATTGTTTGATGGATCTTTCCACGCAGTTGACTCAGATTCATTGTCGTTTGAAATTGCTGCTAAAACTGGTTTTAGAGAAGCATCAAGAAATTGCGGACCTGTATTACTCGAACCAATCATGAAGTTGGAAGTTGTAACTCCAGCTGAGAACACCGGAGATGTAATGGGTGACTTGAACCGTCGTCGTGGCCAAATGGAAGGTATCGATGAGCGTGCAGGTGCTCAAGTAGTTAAAGCAAAAGTTCCATTGAGCGAAATGTTTGGTTACGTAACTACATTGCGTACAATTACATCAGGTCGTGCGAACAGTACCATGGAATTTAGTCACTATGATGAAACTCCAAAAGGTATTGCTGAAGAAGTATTAAAGAAAGTTAAAGCGCAAGCTTAATTGATAAAATAATGGTAAGCCAAAAGATAAGAATCAAATTAAAGTCTTTCGATCATAATCTGTTAGATAAATCTGCAGAGAAGATAGTGAAAGCGGTACGCACCACAGGAGTCGTAGTTAGTGGACCGGTGCCTCTACCAACCCGTAAGAAAATTTTCACTGTTTTGCGTTCACCACACGTGAACAAAAAAGCAAGGGAACAGTTCCAATATTGTACTTATCAGCGTTTGATTGATATTTTCAATG
>JACCDW011572029.1_pt1 | contig 60489 bp, 52 predicted proteins | sample 7449781 | NCBI WGS metagenome assembly JACCDW01 (sample SAMN15323449, study PRJNA562643) | freshwater metagenome | isolation source: river surface water | place: USA:Blue River Watershed | collected 2017-08-18
CTTCTGTGCCACGTTTTCCACGTAGATTCGCAAAAATATTGGTACTATTGGCGTCTTTTCCTGTCAGTTTATTGTTGTTCGCCTTTATAATAGCATCACCACTCTGAATACCAACGGTCTCTGATGGCCCGCCTGCCAATGGCGTAACTACATAAAGTGTATCATTGAATACGTTAAACTCAATACCTATACCATCAAAACCACTTTCGAGCTGAGAGCGAGCTACATCGGCTTCTTGGGGTGGAAAATAATAGGTGTGCGGGTCGAGTTTTTCGAGCATTTTTGTAATCGAATAATCGACCAACGAATCGGTATTAACGCTATCAACGTAGCTGCGATTGATGTAAGTCAGAATCTCTTTAAATTTAGTCGAACTTCGAGAAACATCACCGCCAACTCGTCGTCCGCCAAAAAAAGTTGCCCCAATCAATATTCCCACCACGAGTGTCGTTGCGATAACAATCGGTGTACGAATTGTTGTTTGGTTATTTTGAATGTTATTTTCTTCCACTTTTCTACTTTCGATTTAAAAATTAGTTTGTACTTTTAGAAACAGATTCTCGTGATAATAAATTACATGAATCTGCACAAATTTCTATTCTCAACCCCAATTTACTAAAGAAATGTCTGAAAATCAATCTCGACGCTCGTTTCTACAAAACCTCGGTGTCGGACTTGGCACAACTGCGGCTGCTTTTGCCGTTCCATCAGTAATGGCTGTGCCAGAAGCCCCTGCTCCAAAAGATGATAAAAAACTTGGTATTGCCCTCGTTGGTTTGGGTAGTTACGCCAAAAATCAATTGGCGGTTGCCTTAGAAAACGCAAAAAACTGTTATTTGGCAGCCATCGTAACTGGCTCACCAGCCAAAGCCGAAGAGTGGACAAAGAAGTACAATTTGTCGAAAGAAAGTGTTTATAATTATCAGAATTTCGATGAAATTGCTAAAAACAAATCGGTTGATATTGTTTATGTAGTTTTACCGAATTCTATGCATCCCGAATACGTAATTCGTGCAGCAAAGGCTGGTAAGCACGTGATGTGCGAAAAACCAATGGCTAATTCGGTGGCCGAATGTGATGCCATGATAAAAGCCTGCAAAGATGCTGGCGTGCAGCTGGGAGTGGGGTATCGTATGCACTTTGAGCCATTTACGCAGGAAATTATGCGAATTGGGCAGAAAAAAGAAAAAGGTAATGTACGATTTATGCAAACCAATTTTGGCTTTACCATCGGTGACCCAACCCAGTGGCGTTTGAAAAAAGCAATGGCAGGTGGTGGGCCTTTGATGGATGTGGGCATTTATTGCGTACAGGCATCCCGCTACGTAACGGGTGAAGAACCGCTTTGGGTAACGGCTCAGTTTGGGCCAATTACTGATAAAGAGCGTTTCAAGGACGTAGAAGAAAGCGTTTCGTGGCAAATGGAGTTTCCAGGTGGTGCGATGGTAAATGGCTTTACTTCGTATAAATCAAATATTGAGCAGCTTTATGTTTCGGCCGATAAAGGTTGGATGCAGCTGAGTCCAGCGTATAGTTATGGCCCAATTAAAGGGAGTACCAACGACGGGAGCTTGAAATTGCCAGTAGTGCATCATCAGACAGTAATGATGGAAGCCATCTGTAAGGAAATGATTGAAACAGGCAAATTTCCAAAACACATTGACGGCGATGAGGGCAAACGAGATATGAAAATCTTGATGGCCATCTACGAAGCCGCCCAGACTGGGAAGCGGGTGAGTTTGGTGTAATTTTTTTAGACAAGAGATATTATACAAGAGACAAAAGGTTTTGATACACCATTTTCACTCTCTTGTCTTTTGTCTAATATCTCTTGTCTTCTTAATCAAACCATTTTTCCAAATTCAGCGTTATACGTATTCAAACAAAATCTATCAAACACAAATGAAAAAAATCATTTTACTATTCTCTCTTTTTGTATCAATGGGAGCAATGGCACAAGGTATCAAAACGCCAGCTCCAAGTCCAACCCAAACTATCAAGCAAGATTTTGCACTTTCATCAATCGAAGTAAACTACTCTCGTCCGTTGGCTAAAGGTCGTAAGATTTTTGGCGATTTAGTGCCTTTTGGTGCAATGTGGAGAACGGGTGCTAACGGTGCAACCAAAGTGACTTTTGGCGAAGACGTGAAAGTGGGTGGTGTTGCCGTAAAAGCAGGTTCGTATGCACTTTACTCAATCCCGAATGCGGGCGAGTGGGAAATCATCTTGAACAAAGGCGTAAATAACGGTGGTTTGAGTGGCTATAAAAAAGAAGAAGATGTAGCTCGTTTCAAAGTGAAGTCAATGACATTGCCAATGAATATCGAATCGTTTACGATTATCATCGGTGATGTGATGGCAGCTTCGGCAAATATCCAAATTTTGTGGGAAAACACAGCAGTAAGCATTCCAGTAGAAGCCGATATTGATAGCAAAATCATGAAGTCAATTGATGCGGCAATGAATGTTGATAGTCGCCCATATTTTGCAGCAGCAAGCTATTATTTCGATAATGGTAAAGATATGTCAAAAGCATTAGAGTGGGTAAATAAAGCAATTGATGCTCAACCAAGTGCCTATTGGATGGTGCATTTAAAAGCAAAAATCCAAGCTAAAATGGGCGATAAAGCAGGTGCAAAAGCAACGGCTACGAAAGGTATTGAGTTAGCCAAAGCAGGTGGAAACGCCGATTATGTGGCTCTAAACGAAAAATTGATTGCTACCTTGAAGTAATAATCGCTGAAATTAGCATTATACAGAAGCTCTCTTTCGTTAGGAAGAGAGCTTTTTTGATGCCTTTCTGATGAAAAAAACAAAATCCGCTAAATAAAATTTATCCAAAATTTGTTGATGTAGCAAATAATTTATCTTAATTTTGTTGAAAATTTAGAAAAACCAACTAAATTAATAATTTTAAAAGGATAATTTAACTTATATCAATAATGTCAGCAGCAACAAAAACTTATCTCCCTTACAAGGTAAAAGACATCACACTTGCCGATTGGGGTCGCAAAGAAATTAAATTAGCAGAAGCCGAAATGCCAGGTTTGATGGCAATCCGTGCGGAATATGGCCCGTCGAAACCATTGGCAGGTGCAAGAGTAGCAGGATGTTTACACATGACAATCCAAACGGCTGTTCTTATCGAAACCCTTGTGGAGTTAGGTGCTGAAGTAACTTGGTCTTCTTGTAATATTTTCTCAACTCAAGACCACGCTGCTGCTGCTATTGCTGCTGCTGGTATTCAAGTTTATGCTTGGAAAGGTCAAACAGCCGAAGAATTCGACTGGTGTATTGAGCAAACTTTGTTTTTCGGTGAAGAACAAAAACCATTGAACATGATTTTGGATGATGGTGGCGACTTGACAAACATGGTATTTGATGTGTACCCTGACCTAATCGGTGGTATCAAAGGTTTATCAGAAGAAACTACAACGGGAGTTCACCGTTTGTACGAGCGTATGAAAAATGGTACATTGTTCTTACCAGCTATCAACGTAAACGATTCAGTAACAAAATCGAAATTCGATAATAAATACGGTTGTAAAGAATCATTAGTTGATGCGATTCGTCGTGCAACTGACGTAATGATGGCAGGTAAAGTTGCTGCTGTTGCAGGTTATGGTGATGTAGGTAAAGGTTCGGCAGAATCACTTCGTGGTGCTGGTTGCCGTGTATTGGTTACTGAAATCGACCCAATCTGTGCTTTGCAAGCGGCAATGGATGGCTACGAAGTAGTTCCGATGGACGAAGCTGTAACTCGTGCGAATATCTTCGTAACAGCTACTGGTAACGTAAACATCATCCGTGACCGTCACTTCAAAGCAATGCGTGATAAGGCTATCGTTTGTAATATTGGTCACTTCGATAACGAAATCGACATGGCTTGGTTGAACCAAAACTATGGTCATACAAAATCTACTATCAAACCACAGGTTGATATGTACGAAGTTGATGGCAAAGAAATTATTATCTTGGCCGAAGGACGTTTAGTAAACTTAGGTTGTGCAATGGGTCACCCATCATTCGTGATGTCATGCTCGTTCTCTAACCAAACGTTGGCACAAATCGAACTTTGGAACAACCCAGAGAAATACGAGAAGAAAGTGTACGTTCTTCCTAAGCAATTAGATGAGAAAGTGGCTGCTTTCCACTTGGCTCACGTTGGTGCTAAATTAGATACTTTAGATGCTGAACAAGCGGCTTACATCGGCGTAACACCAGAAGGACCATTCAAGTCTGAAATGTATCGCTATTAATCGACCACCGTCCACACGGACGACAGTCGATAGTATTTTATACCCAAACGCTCATTTATTGAAAAATAGATGGGCGTTTTGATTTTATTTGCCGAGATTTTACTTCCTCTCAATATTATTCAAAAATTAAATTTTTCGTATAAAATTGTCGTTTTCAAATATTTGCCGTAATTTTGCTTGGCAAATAAGAAAACGAAATTATTTGCTATGTTAGATTCTTCAAAGTTGCTTTACGAAGCACTCACCTACGACGACGTTCTGCTCGTTCCAGCCTATTCAGAGGTACTTCCACGAGATACGCAAACTAAAACATTTTTAACAAAAAATATTCAGCTAAACATTCCTCTTATTTCGGCGGCAATGGATACCGTTACCGAATACGAAATGGCCGTAGCGATGGCACAAGAAGGTGGAATCGGCTTTATTCACAAAAATATGTCTATCCAACAGCAAGCCGAGCAAGTTCGTAAGGTGAAGCGTTCGGAGAGTGGCATGATTATCGACCCTATTACGCTTCCCGAAACAGCAACTGTTGGTGATGCACTTCGTTTGATGAAAGAGTTTCGTATCGGCGGTATTCCAATTGTTGACGAAAATCAAAAGCTTAAAGGAATCATTACTAATCGTGATTTACGTTTTCAGCAAGATAACTCAAAGTCGATTACTGAAATCATGACCAAAGATAATCTAATCGTTGGACATGAAGGAGCAGGACTCGCCGAGGCCGAAGAAATCTTACGTAATTATAAAATCGAGAAACTTCCGATTGTTGATAAAGATAATAAAATTATCGGTTTGATTACCTACCGAGATATTTTAAAGAAAAAAGACCGTCCAAATGCGGCAAAAGATAACTTAGGACGTTTGCTTGCAGGTGCTGCCGTAGGCGTAACGCCTGATATTGAAGCACGTGTGGAAGCTCTTATTAAAGCAGGTGTTGACGTGGTAAGTATCGATACTGCCCACGGACACTCGAAAGGTGTAATTGATACCCTCAAGCGAATCAAGGCGGCATTCCCGAAAATTGATGTTATCGTAGGAAATATCGCTACTGAAGAAGCTGCCGAAGCCCTTGCCAAAGCAGGTGCCGATGCCATTAAAGTAGGTGTAGGCCCAGGAAGTATCTGTACGACTCGTATCATTGCGGGTATCGGAATGCCACAACTTTCGGCCGTGGCTGACTCGGCTAAAGCTGCCGCAAAATACGGTGTCCCAGTGATTGCCGATGGTGGTATTCGTTTCTCGGGCGATATTGTAAAGGCCATTGCTGGAGGTGCAAGTACCGTAATGATGGGTTCGCTTTTGGCAGGAACCGAAGAAGCTCCAGGCGAAATGGTGATTTATGAAGGGCGTAAATTTAAAACATATCGTGGCATGGGTTCGGTAGAAGCAATGGAAGATGGCTCGAAAGACCGTTATTTCCAAGATGCCGAAGATGACATCAAAAAGCTCGTTCCTGAAGGAATCGTAGGCCGTGTGCCATTCAAAGGTCGTGCTGCCGAAATTATCTACCAAATGGTAGGTGGCTTGAAAGCAGGTATGGGCTATTGTGGTGCTGGCGATATTGCTACTTTACAAAAAGCTAAATTTGTAAAAATTACAGCGTCAGGTATCAAAGAAAGTCATCCGCATGATATTCAGATTACCAGAGAAGCTCCAAACTATTCGAGATAATTTTTTGTATAGTATATAGAACGCAGGTTTTAATGATTAGTAAGATTGATTATGATTTACTACGAATCATAGTTTATCATAACAAGCCATAAAACCTGCGTTCGCATTTGTTGATTTGCATCATTTACGCATTGAAATTATGAATCGAGTACTTATTACAGGTGCAAATGGCTTAGTTGGTAGTGCCACTACTCGAAAATTTACGGAGAAGGGCTATAAGGTTTCGGCCTTGTGCCGTGCTGGCAGCGATTTGTCTTTACTGAAAGACATCGCATCTAAAATTACCATCATCGAAGGTGATATTTTGGATATACATTCACTTGAAAATGCACTCGAAAATCAAGATTTTGTTGTTCATACGGCCGCATTAGTGTCGTTTGCTCCCAAAGACCGCAATCGAATGTTTAAGGTAAACGTAGAGGGAACAGCCAATTTGGTAAATATATGTTTGGAGAAAAAAATTAAAAAACTCTGCCATATAAGTTCGATTGCAGCATTAGGAAGACCAACGTCGGCATCGGAAAATATCAATGGGGGAATTATTGATGAAAATCAGAAGTGGGAAGATTCTCCGCTTAACTCAAATTACGCAAAATCGAAATACGAAGCCGAGCTTGAAGTGTGGCGTGGCGAAGCCGAAGGCCTCAATGTGGTGGTCGTAAATCCATCAATTATTTTGGGCGAAGGAGATTGGCACAAAAGTAGTACACAGCTCTTTAAGTACGTTTATGACCAGCACAAATATTATACCAATGGCAATATCAATTATGTTGATGTAAACGACCTCGTAACGGCCATTTTTAAACTTACCACCTCCGAAATCAAAGGCGAACGCTATATATTGAATGGGGGAACAACTACCTATAAAGCATTTTTTGAGAAAATAGCGGCCGTTTTTGGTAAAAAAGCCCCTTTTAAGACTTTATCGCCTTTTGCTATCGAAATCTTGTGGAGGCTCGAAGCCGTGCGAGCATTCTTCACAAAAAAAGCCCCACTGATTACAAAAGAAACGGCACATAACTCTCGCACGAAATTTGCGTATAAAAATCAAAAGATTCAGAAAGCAATTAATTTTCAATTTACTGACTTAGACGAAACAATTAACCGAGTCGGACGTTTTTTGTTAAAATAGTTACTGGTAGATTAGTTATTGGGAAACTGCGGGGCCGCCCGTGCGGTTATTGGTTTGTTTTTCTAATAACGAGTAACTAATAGCAAGTAACCAGTTCAGTAATTAACCAATAACAAATCACATCCACAGGAACTTTTATTTCTGGAAAACTATTGACATTTAATAAATAATTTTTACATTTATTGATAGTTTTATTGAACTTGCTGTTCTTGATTATTATTCTATTGACTATCAATAGTTAAGAACAAACAAATTAGGAAAGATAAGGCTATTTAAATACCCCCAAAAATCAATTTTAAGCACGATGTGCAGCCCTTGGTTGGGCTGTTTAACCTTTGAGTGGAATTCTACATGCAACACGAATTTAGTGACAGATTCGATGGTTTCGATGACGCTGATGTAAAAGCATCGGCCGAACGCTTTGAGGAAATGCTCAAAAGTAAAGAAACGGTTTTCTTCGACGAAGAAACATACGAACAATTATCCGAATACTATTTGCTCAAAAGCAAGTGGGATATGGCCATGAAAGCCTGCCGAATTGGCCTTCAGCAATACCCCTATTCGCTCGAACTACTACTCGATAAAGTGCAGCTACACGCTAATTATGAGCAGTTCGACGAAGCAATGGAGGTTTTGGATACTGCTGCAACTTATAATCCTGCCGATAACGAAATAACTTATATGAGAGGCGTAATTTGCAATCTCATGGGCAATTACGAAGAAGCCATTGAGCATCTGCGTGAGGCATTATTATTATCTGACGAAAAAGAAACAGTATATTTTCAGCTGGCTCAAACCTACCAAAATTGGCAGAAATTTGACGAAGCGGCTCATTTCTACAAAAAAGCAATCAAGCATAAATTTCAAGAAGAAATTGCTTTTTATGAGTTAGTTTTTTGCTTAGAACAAGCCGATAAATTAGAGGAAAACCTCTGCTATTTTCAAGAATTAGTCGATAATGACCCCTACTCGCACTTTGCGTGGTTTGCGTTGGGCATGACCCACAGCCGTCTCGGAAAGCATAAAGATGCCGCTTTTGCCTATGATTATGCTGTTACGGTCAAAGAAACTTTTGCTTCTGGATGGTTCAATTTGGCTCATGCCTACATGAACCTTAATAATTTTTTGGATGCCAAAGAATGCTATGCTAATGTATTAAAACACGAAGCCCCAACGGCCGAAGTTTATACGCACTTGGGAGCTGCCTGCGAAAAACTCGAACAATACGACGAAGCCTACAAAAACTACCGAGAAGCCACCGTTTTAGACGAAACATGGGACGATGCTTGGTTTGGAATGGGTTCGGCTCTTTATGAACAAGAACGTTGGTTTGAGAGTATCCATTTTACGCAAAAGGCCATTAAACTCAACGAAGCTAACGCTGATTATTGGCTACTTTTGGGCGATACAGAATCTAAATTAGGTAACTTTTTATCAAGTAATGAAGCTTATACCCAAGCGGTGGCACTCGACCCAAACAACCCAGATATTTGGTTGAATTGGTCGCTGCTCTTCTTTGAGCAAAGCCAATATGGCAAAGCTTTTGAGATTGTATATGACGGAATCAGCGAAATGCCCGATGATGCCGATTTATTTTATCGTGCAGCAGCTTACTTAATTTTCGATGGTAGCTATAACGAAGCCTACAAATACCTCGAAACAGGTTTGATTCTAAACTATGATGCCCATACACAAATCTATGATTTCTTCCCGAATCTGGATACGCAAAAGGCATTATTTAGAATCATTGAGCAGTATAAATAGAATATATAAATATAAAAAAAGAGGCTTAGAATAATTTTTGAGCCTCTTTTTTGTTTATCTCCTGCTTCCAAGTAAATTAATAAAGCCAGACTTTATCGAAGATGACTTTGATAAAACAAATTAGCATGAAACTTGATTTTTAATTGAGTATGTATTTAACGTTTGCTAAAAAAATATTATTGAAAGGTTACAATTTGTGACTTTTTATTAATTTTAAGTCTTAAGGTAAAACTGTGAATCTATTTCTAAACATTTAAATTAATTACAAAAATGAAAAATTTGTCAAACTTTACTGAAATTACAAGTTCTGAGCAATCATTTGTTGTTGGTGGTGTAACATTACCAACCTTGCCGACATTACCAGCACAGAGCAAAGCAACGCTACCGACATTACCAACTATTCCAACTGCAACGACTCCAACGTTTACTATGCCAACATTGCCGACACTACCAGCACAAAGCAAGGCGACATTACCAACGTTGCCAAACCCACGTGGATAATATTGGAAAGATATAAAAGCAGAAAAACCTCCTTTTATAGGGAGGTTTTTCTGCTTTTTGGGCTTTTCATTTCATGAACAAAATCTCCAATTTAATCTATTATTGATTAGTTTGAGCGGTAAACTTGTAGCCAGTCAACTTCCATTGTGCCAGGAACAATGTTTCTTGTTACCAAACTTTTAAAGAAATTCCCTCCTACGGCTAAATTCAAAACTATTTTTTCGCTTTTTCCGAACAAATTGCTTACGTAGTTACCACCAGGGCTTGCGGCTGATTTCGTATCTACCAGATTACCATCAAGATAAAAAGATAACTTTGATGCCTCCCATACCATTTCATAAACATGGTAGCAGGTTTGTAAGCTAACCGAAGAGTTGATGGTAGAAGTAGCCCCAGAAACTAAATTTGTGTTGACGGTATTCCCGTAAAAATAATTGGTGTAATAAGTAGTGGGTTCTTGGCCTTTTGCTTCAAGAATATCAATTTCGCCTTGTGTTGGCCATGGGTCGCCGTACGACCAAAAAGCTGGCCACATGCCATATCCTACAGGAAGTTTTATGCGGGCAACCATACGAATTTTAGGATTTGTAGAGTTTGCTGAATATAAAACCTTACTTTCTAAACGTCCAGAAGTATAATTGAAGGTTTTATTAGTAGCACTACCTGGTAGTGTTGGTCCAGTAACAGTCTCTTTCTTTGCAATTATCTGTAAATTTCCATTTGATAATGCTATGTTATTACTTCTATATAGTTGAAGTTCGTTGTTGTATGCACCGCCATACCATACATTCCAATTATCAAGGTTCGCAAATTGTTCATCTAATATTTTAGTCCAGCCATTGCTTGTCAGAGCGGTCTCACTGAAAGCATAGTTGCAGTCTCCCGTAACGTTTACACTTGCACGAGCATTTCGGTTGTTTACACGTGAAATATCGTTACTCGCCTCGACAGTAATTTCAGCTACTTGCGTTTCTTCTTTTTGACAAGCCAGTGCAAAGGCAACAAAAGTAAATAGTAGATATTTTTTCATAGAGATTGGCTTAAATTAGATTATACATTAGTTGAAGATTATCTAAAGGTAAAAATAGTATTAGATATTATCAATAAAGTATAAGAATATTTTATTGCCGATGAATCAGTAAGAGAAGTAATTGCTATTAGAATAAACTCTCTTTTCACATCATCTTCCCACTTTCAATCGACTTTATACCTTTTTTAGAAAGGGCTTTCACTCCAAAAATCAAATCGGCAAAGCGTGGGTCGGTGGTGAGTCCTTTTTTGTATCGGCTGTAAATTTGCTGAATAACCACCGAGTTTTTGAATAAACCAAAAACATAGAAATACAGAATATTCGATACATCACGTCCACTTTTTTCGGCGTAACGCTCGGCAAACTCTTGACGAGTGAGATTGCCGCCCACCCACGAAAGATTAAATGTTTTCTCGAATGGCCCATCATTGGCTTCTGCCCAATACGATAGACTTGTGCCTACGTCCATGAGCGGGTCTCCGACAGTAGTCATTTCCCAATCTAAAACCGCAATGATTTCTGATAAATTATTGGCGTTTAGTACCACGTTATCATACTTGTAGTCATTATGAATAAGCGTTGGTTTGCCTTCTGTCGGGAGGTTTTCTTTGAGCCAAGCTGCCAACGTATCCATCGCAGCAATCTCATCGGTCTGCGAGGCAAGATAACGTTTATGCCAGCCTTCTACTTGTCGCTGAATATAGCCTTCGGGTTTTCCAATATTGACTAAACCAGTACTTTCAATATCAATGGCGTGCAAAGCTGCCAGATTATCGCACAAAGCCTCAGAGAGTTTTCGCATTTCGGCAGGAGCAACGGTTTCCATAAGTTTCGGGGCATCTTTGGCACGTAAAATAATCCCTTGAACTCGCTCCATGATATAAAATGGACAACCCATAACTGCCTCATCGTCAGTGAAGATAATCGGATTTGGTATTTTCTCATACCCAATCGACTTGATGGCGGTCAGAATCTTGTATTCACGAGCCATATCATGCCCGCCTTTGATGTCTTTCGCACCTACGGGTGGGCGACGCAAGACATATTCGTGCGTAGCCGTTTTCAAGAAATATGTCAGATTCGAGTAGCCCCCAGGAAACTGCGATACTTCGGTGATTTCCTCAAAATCAGGTAATTGAGATTTGATAAAGTCATTCAACTTTATCAAATCCAATTCTTCGCCTTGCCTAACTGCCGTAGGCGTATCTATTCTTAATGAAGACATGTTTTAACCGATAGACCATTGACCACGGTCGATAGTCCATAGACTGCGGTCAATAATTTTGTTTAATTAATCATTATTCATTCACCATTAAACATTAATTATTGGTGTTCAGGTCGTAATAAATCATTCACCGTTTTTACGGGGTTGAATGTAATCAATGGCACTTCCACGAATAATGTGTTCCAGTCGGCCATTGCACCATTCCACAAGCCTGGTAATTCTTGAGCTTTTAGGTCACGACCACTTTGTGATTTTTGAGTATTGAAACCAGTTTTAGGGTCACGGAACTCCAAAAGATTAAATTTATTTCCTTGATAATCTTTCAAAGTACAAATCAAATCAACAGGGTTGAAGTGCGTTGCTCCGTCAAAAATTTCTTTTTGCTCAGGGTCTTTCAAATCAATTTGTGCCGATTCTACCACCTGCAGAGAAGTTGAACCATCAGCATTTTCTGCCCAGAAAGGTCCACCACCTGGCTCGCCAACGTTTTTCACCATGCCACAAATACGCAACGGACGATTGAGTTTCGTACGGCAATAGGTTTTACGCTCCTCAAAAGATAAATCATCGTAGCCTTCGGGGAATTCTACACAAAGGTCAAATTCGATAAAGTCTTCCACTTCTTCTACGTCTTCTTCTTTTAAATCAGCTCCATCCATCATTTTCAGATACGCAAAAACGGCTTGTTGATAACTCAATACCAAACTTGCCAAAGCCTTTTTGTAGATGATTGTTTGCTCTTTTAGGCTATCAGGCACAACGTTGTCGATGTTTTTGATAAATACTACATCGGCATCTTGGTCGTTGAGGTTTTCGAGCAAAGCACCGTGTCCTGCTGGACGGAAAAGTAAGTCTCCACTGGCCGTACGGAAAGGTGTATTATCAAGATTTACGGCAATCGTATCAGTTGATGGCTTTTGCTCCGAGAAGCTGATGTCATATTTTACACCATATTTTGCTTCATAATCAGGCAAAACGGTATCAATCAAGGCCGTAAATTTGCTTCGATGCTCAGGCGAAACCGTAAAATGAAGATTTACTTTACCACCTGAACTGGCGTATTTTGCTCCTTCAACTAAATGTTCTTCGGCAGGTGTGCGGGTCGAATCTCCGTATTTATGAAACTCCAATAATCCTTTCGGCAAAGCACCATAATCAAGCCCTTCGGCTGTGAGGAGGTGTCGGAGAATGGTTTTATGGTCGGCCGATTCGCTACCGATAGATTTTACTAAACTTTTGTAGAAGGCAAATTCTTCCAAACGCTCCAGAACTTCATTGACCGATTTATCAATTTTATCTTCTTCCAAAGCCGCAAAAAGCGATTTAAACATGCGAGAAGCGGCTCCCGATGCAGGTACAAATTTTAGTAGTTTTTTGCCAAAAATTTGGTCGTCGAAATCCTTTGCGAGTTCTTTTGCTTTTTCATCTCCGAGTTGAATCATACCATCGTCGATGGTGGCAGCTCTAACAACATTTAGATAGGGGAATCCTACTTTGAAATTCTCGATTTGCTCAAGAATTGTTTCCATTTTTGCCCCACGGGCTTCGATTAGGTTAAGGTCTTTTTCGCTAAACATATAAATAAGGTTGAATTAGTCAATCCATGGTCAGTAGCTTTTTCTGCTACCGAAAAGGAATTGTTAGATAATAATTGTCGTTGTTTGGTTTTAATGAGCTACTTTATTGTATGATTGTTTTCTTAAAAATGTAATTTTACGAAAAAATAGAATCAAGGCAATGTTTTTGCTCGGGATTAATTAAAGTTATTCGAGTCAACGGTCAATAGACGGCAGTCGATAGTATTTTGTGGACTGTTGTCAGCAGACTGTGACTTCTCAAAAATCATGAATTCAATACTTCCTTTTTTACAGCAAACCCAACAGGCAGCAGCGGCAGTTCGCCGTTTGACCGATGCCCAACGCAGCGATTTATTAAATTATTTGGCCGAAATCGTTGAGCAATCGAAGGCATTAATCATGTCGGAAAATCAGAAAGATTTAGACTTGATGGATAAAGCTGACCCCAAATACGACCGTTTGTTATTGACCGAAAGCCGTATTCAAGGTTTGGCCGATTCGTTGAGAGAAGTGGCGGTTTTACCCGACCCAACGGGCGAAATATTGGTTGAAAGAAACCTTGAAAATGGACTAAATATCAAGAAAATTGCCGTTCCAATGGGGGTTGTGGGAGTTATTTACGAATCTCGCCCCAACGTAACGATTGATGTGGCTTCGCTGTGCTTACGCTCGGGTAATGCGTGCGTCTTAAAAGGTGGAAAAGAAGCTATCTTCTCTAATACTTGTTTGGTAGGATTGATTCATGTCGCTTTGGCTAAATTTGGCGTTGCGGCTGATGCAGTTTTACTTTTGCCCACCGACCGCAAATTCACCGAAGAATTATTAAAAGCAACTCGATTTGTAGATATTATCATTCCTCGTGGGTCTGATTCGCTCATTCAGTATGTGCGTCAGAACTCACTCATTCCGACTATCGAAACGGGGGCGGGCGTGGTGCATACCTATGTTGAAGCAACTGCCGATTTAGCAAAAGCCAAAGATATTATCGTAAATGCACGAGTTTCACGCCCATCGGTTTGTAATTCGCTTGACTGTGCTATTGTTGATGAAGCGATTATCGAAGCATTTTTACCGATGTTGGTAGAAGATTTCAAGAAATGGAATGTAGAAGTTTATGCAGATGATGCTTCTTACGCAGTTTTTGAAAAAATTGGCTATGAAAAACTGCATAAAGCCCAAGAAGAAGATTTCGGAAAAGAGTGGCTCGATTATAAAATTACAATCAAAACTGTGAGTGGCTTTGATGAAGCATTGGCTCATGTGCAAGCCTTTTCATCTCGACACTCAGAAGCAATTTTGACCCGAAATCAGGGTTTTGCCGAAAGATTCTTGGCAGAAGTTGATGCGGCAGCCGTTTATCATAATGCCTCTACTCGTTTTACTGATGGTGGGCAATTTGGACTCGGTGCAGAAATTGGCATTTCTACCCAAAAACTCCACGCTCGTGGCCCTTTCGCCCTCGAAAAACTCGTTACCGAAAAATGGGTTGTTATCGGCGATGGGCAGGTGAGATGGTAGGCTTCGAAAAAATACGCTTGTATTTTTAATGCTCAGCTACCGATTTAAAGTTTCATTGCCGTCTGCTTTAGCTGACGGATAAAAGCAATAAGAATCAAAATGGGCTTTAGCCAAAATCTTTAATTTTTTCGGCTAAAGCCCAATATGATTTTCTCTCAATGTTCCGTCCGCTAAAGCAGACGGCAATGAATAGATTTATACGGTAAATAGAGTTTCGATTATTTATCTTTCATCTATAAATAAATAAAATTCTCTACATTTGTCATAGAAAATAACCTATGATAAAATGAAAAACCTTCCTGAGCAGTTTGCTCATCCTTATTCGTTTGCCCCAAAGTTTAAGAAATCGGCCGTTTATTTTTCGATGGAATTTGCCATCGACCAAGCACTAAAAACCTATTCGGGTGGACTCGGCTTTTTGGCTGGTTCGCACATGCGTAGTGCGTATCAGTTGAAGCAAAATTTGGTTGGTATTGGTATCTTGTGGAAATACGGCTACTACGACCAAGTTCGCAATACCGATAACAGCATGGCTGTGCAGTTTCGTGAGAAAATGTATAGTTTTTTGCAAGATACTGGCGTAAGATTCCAGATTAATGTACAAAATAGAGCTGTTTGGGTAGCTACTTATTTCTTACCATCAACGACATTCGGCACAGTTCCGATGTTTTTCTTGACTACCGACACCGATGGGAATGATACTTGGGCAAGGTCGCTTTCGTATCATCTATACGATGCCGATGCTTCGATAAAAGTGGCTCAGTGTATGCTTTTGGGAATTGGTGGAACTACGTTTTTGGATAAAATCAATTACGAACCCGATGTGTATCATTTCAACGAAGCCCATGCACTTTCAGGAGCATTTAATCTATACAAAAAGTTTGGAAAAGTAGCTGATGTAAAAAAACGTTTGGTGTTTACGACACACACGCCCGAAGAAGCAGGCAATGAAAAACACGACATCAATATGCTTGAAAGTATGAATTTCTTTGCGGGTGTACCGATGAATGAAGTGCGTAAGATTTCGGGCATTACCGATAATGTTTTCAATCACTCGTTGGTAGCTTTGCGTTTGAGCAGAAAAGCCAATGCGGTATCGAAATTACACGGTGATGTTTCTCGTAAAATGTGGGGAGATTATAGCGGTATTTGTGAAATCACGCACGTAACCAACGCTCAAAATAATCTTTATTGGGCTGATGATATTTTAGAAAAAGCCCGTAAGAAAGGAGATATAAAAACGATTGCGGCTCGCAAAAAGGAATTGAAAGAAGTGCTTTTCAAGACAGTTGCCGACCAATCGGGCAAACTTTTTAAACCCGATGTGTTGACCATCATTTGGGCGAGACGCTTTGCCGCTTACAAACGTCCTGATTTGCTCACTCGTGACCGTGAACGCTTCGATAAATTGATGAAAAATACGAAATATCCGATTCAGTTTATTTGGGCAGGAAAACCATATCCGTTTGATGGTGGAGCTATCAATAATTTTAATCAGCTCTATTATTTGAGTCACCTTTACCCAAATATGGCGGTGCTGACGGGGCATGAATTGAACTTATCGAAACTTATAAAAGATGGCTCTGATGTGTGGCTTAATACGCCAATCGTAACTCGTGAAGCTTCAGGTACAAGCGGAATGACTGCTGCCATGAATGCTTCGCTCAATTTCTCGACTTTTGATGGTTGGGTTTGTGAATTTGCTACTGAACAAAACTCATTTGTGGTGCCTGATGCTCCACATTCGCCTGATTGGGAGCGAGATAGAGTCGATATTCAGAATATGCTCGATATGCTCGAAAATAAAATATTGCCAACTTACTATGACCGTCCCGAAGAATGGCAAAAGATGGTGTTGCAAAGTATGAATGATGTAAATGCGTTCTTCGACTCTGACCGCATGGCGGCTGAGTATTATGAGAAGGTTTATTGATGGAATTAGCCCGTTGTTTAGAAAAAAACAACGGGCTAATTTACTTTTATCCTGTATATTTGGCTGAAATAACAATTTTCTGCCATGCTTCGAGTACCTAGTTCGATAAGTTCAAAAGAATTTGAGTCTTTACAGATTCAAGATATGACTTTTGTGGCTTATCGAAATAATATTTATCCTTCAAAAAACGAAATATTCTTTGAAGAACACGCCATTATTTATGTACTCGAAGGCGAAAAAAAATTTATCTCTCCTACACAAGACATTCACGTTCAAAAAGGCCAAATTCTCTTTTTTCAACGAGGTTGTTACTCAATGAACGAATCTATTGATGTCAATTACAGAAGCCTTGTTTTTTTCTTTCCCGAAAACCTGCTGAAAGAGTTTGTAGCTCAGAACCTTACGCTTTTTGAAGATTTGACGGAAAATGCTATCGAACAAATTTTGAGCCTTGAAAGCAGCGAAAACTTCGATAAGTTTGTTGATTCGCTGATTCCGTTTTTTAGTACTCGCACCAAACTAATGAATCAGTTTTTGAAGCTAAAATTCAATGAATTGATGCTTCATTTAATCGAACTTGACCGCAGTGACCAATTTCGTCAAACACTCTTCAATATTTATCAAGGTCAGAAAGCCGATTTAGCTTATTTCCTTGAAAATTACTACCTAAAACCCCTTTCGATAGCCGAATTAGCTCAAATTTCGGGGCGAAGTCTTTCGGCCTTTAAACGTGATTTTGAACTACAATTTCATACTTCGCCCGCCGCTTGGATTAGAAATAAGCGTTTGGAGTATGCCTATTTTCTTCTGCAAAACTCTAAGAAAAACGTATCAGAGATAAGTCTCGAAATTGGCTACGAAAGCGTTTCTCATTTCATTAAAGCCTTCAAAGAAAAATACGGTTTTACGCCCAATAAAATCGCTTAAACCAAAAACGTTATTTTTTGGTCGTATTTCGTTAATCGTTATTAGGTTATTATACTCAATTTTGTGGCATAGAAAATTTATCATAAATTCATATGTCAGCACCAAAATCATTATTTGACAAAGTTTGGGATGCCCACGTTGTTCGTAACATCGAAGACGGGCCCGATGTTTTATTCATTGACCGCCACTTCATTCACGAAGTAACGAGTCCAGTTGCCTTTTTAGGTCTCGAAAGTCGTGGTTTAGGTGTGCTTTTCCCGAATCGCACATTTGCAACAGCCGACCATAATACGCCAACAATCAACCAACATTTACCAGTTCAAGACCCACTTTCGGCCAATCAGCTAAAAGCCTTAGAAACAAACTCGGCTAAATACGGTATTTCGCACTGGGGATTAGGCCACGCAAAAAATGGTATCGTACACGTAGTAGGGCCAGAAAATGGTATTACACTTCCAGGTATGACTATCGTTTGTGGAGACTCTCATACTTCTACACACGGTGCTTTTGGGGCAATTGCCTTCGGAATCGGTACTTCTGAGGTGGAAATGGTACTTTCTTCACAATGTATCATGCAGCCAAAACCAAAGAAAATGCGTGTGACAATTAATGGTAAATTGGGCAAAGGTGTATTACCAAAAGACGTAACACTCTTTATCATTTCAAAACTTTCGGCAGCGGGTGCTACTGGTTATTTCTGCGAGTATGCGGGTGAAGTTTTTGAAAACATGTCGATGGAAGGACGTATGACAGTTTGTAATATGTCAATCGAAATGGGTGCCAGAGGTGGTATGATTGCCCCTGATGAAACTACTTTCGCTTATTTACAAGGTCGTGAACAAGCTCCAAAAGGTGAGGCTTGGGACAAAGCGTTGGCTTACTGGAAAACCCTCAAAACCGACGAAGGAACAGTTTTCGATATTGAATATACTTTCGATGCTTCTGAAATTGAGCCGCAAATCACTTACGGAACAAACCCAGGCTTAGGCACGGGTATTTCTAAAAATATTCCACAAGCAGCAAATGTATTGGATGGAGCTGCTTCGTATGCAAAATCATTGAACTACATGGGCTTTGCCGAAAACGACCAAATCGTCGGAAAACCAATTGATTATGTTTTCTTGGGAAGCTGTACAAACGGACGTATCGAAGATTTCCGTGCTTTTGCTTCAATCGTAAAAGGACGTAAAAAAGCGGATAACGTAACGGCTTGGTTAGTACCCGGTTCGCACATTGTAGAAGCTCAAATCAAAGAAGAAGGTATCTTGGATATTCTTACTGAAGCAGGTTTTGCTTTGCGTCAGCCAGGTTGTTCGGCATGTTTGGCAATGAATGATGATAAAATTCCTGCTGGAAAATATGCTGTTTCAACATCGAATCGAAACTTTGAGGGCCGTCAAGGACCAGGTGCAAGAACACTTTTGGCTTCACCATTAGTGGCAGCAGCAGCAGCCGTAACAGGAAAAGTTACTGACCCAAGAGAGTTTTTATAATCAATTTTAAAATTCATCACTAAAGACACTTAAAATACTAAGTTCACCTCTGTGAAACTCCGTGTTCTCTGTGTTTCCGTGGTAAAAAATATTCAAAAAAATGGCATACGATAAGTTCACTATATTAAAAAGCACCGCAGTTCCGATGCCAATCGAAAATGTGGATACTGACCAAATCATTCCTGCACGTTTCTTGAAAGCAACAAGCAGAGTAGATTTCGACAAAAACTTATTCAGAGATTGGCGTTATAACAACGATGACTCTCCGAAAGCAGATTTCGTACTAAACAACCCTATCTATTCGGGCAAAATCCTTGTAGGTGGCCGTAACTTCGGTAGTGGTTCAAGCCGTGAGCACGCCGCTTGGGCGATTTACGATTACGGTTTTCGTTGCGTAGTTTCGAGCTTTTTTGCTGATATTTTCAAAGGAAATGCTTTGAACATCGGTATCCTTCCTGTACAAGTTAGCCCTGAGTTTTTGCACAAAATCTTTACGGCTATTGAGGCAGACCCAAATACTGAACTTGAGGTAAATCTTCCTGCTCAAACCATCACTATTTTGGCAACGGGCGAGTCAGAGAGCTTTGGCATCAATGGCTACAAAAAGAATAACATGATTAACGGATACGATGATATTGATTATCTCCAATCTGTGAAATCAGAAATTGCCGCTTTTGCCGAAAAGAGCCTTTATTAATTTTGAAGCGGTACGCCGCCCGTTCTGAATGATAAAATGAGTGAATAGTTTTACTAAATCATCATTCTATCATTCACTCATTCACTCATTCAAAATTAAAGATGCGACACATTGAAATAATGGATACAACACTCCGTGATGGTGAACAAACCAGCGGAGTGTCTTTTTCAGCTACCGAAAAACTGGCCATTGCTCAAATGCTACTCACCGAAGTAAAAGTGGATAGAATTGAGGTGGCTTCGGCTCGTGTTTCGGAAGGGGAATTATTGGCAGTACAAAAAATCACAAATTGGGCAAAAGAACAAAACTTACTTGATAAAGTAGAGGTTTTGACTTTTGTTGATGGTGAATCTTCTATTAATTGGATGCTGCAAGCGGGTGCAAAAGTAATGAATTTATTGACCAAAGGCTCGATGAATCATCTTACGCATCAGTTGAAAAAAACACCCGAACAGCATTTTAGCGAAATTGCACAGGTTATTGCGTTGGCAAAATCGAAAGGTATTGATGCCAATGTGTATTTAGAAGATTGGAGCAACGGAATGCGAAGTTCGCAAGAATACGTTTTTCAGTTTCTTGATTTTCTGAGTACACAGCCAATCAAACGTGTGCTTTTACCCGATACTTTAGGGGTTTTGACACCTTACGAAACCTATGATTTTATCAAAGCTATTGTAGAACGATACCCCAATCAGCATTTCGATTTTCATGCTCACAACGATTATGATTTGAGCGTAGCTAATGTTATGGAAGCTATTCGTGCGGGCGTACAAGGCTTGCACCTGACTGTAAATGGTATGGGCGAACGCACAGGAAATGCCCCTTTGGCCAGTACGATTGCGGTTATCAATGATTTTATGCCCGATGTCACTACCTCGGTGGTTGAGCAGTCGCTGCATACGGTTAGTAAAATTGTTGAGAGCTTTTCGGGTTTTGGTATTCCTGTAAATAAGCCAATCGTTGGTGAAAACGTATTTACTCAAACAGCAGGTATCCACGCCGATGGCGATAATAAAAACAACCTTTATTTCAATGATTTGATGCCTGAGCGTTTCGGACGTACTCGAAAATACGCTCTCGGCAAAACATCGGGTAAGGCTAATATTGAGAAAAATCTTCAAGAAATTGGTATTTCTCTTTCGCCCGAAGAAATCAAAAAGGTTACGCAGAGAATCATCGAACTCGGCGACCGCAAGGAAGTTGTGACGAAAGAAGATTTGCCGTATATTATCTCCGATGTGCTTGATAGTGAGGCCGTTGCTGAGCGAGTACATGTGCTTAATTATGTGATGACTCACTCAAAAAATCTTCGCCCGTCGGCTACTCTAATGGTGAAAATTGATGAGGATATTTTTGAAGAGAATGCTCAAGGCGATGGTCAGTACGATGCCTTTATGAATGCGTTGAAGAAGATTTATATAAAAAAGAAACAAATTCTTCCAACACTGGCAGACTACGCCGTAAGGATTCCTCCTGGCGGAAAAACCGATGCACTTTGTGAAACCATCATCAGTTGGGAATACAACGGTAAAAGCTTCAAAACTCGTGGGTTAGATTCAGACCAAACTGTTTCAGCTATCAAAGCTACTCAGAAGATGTTGAATTTGATATAGTTTGTAGGCACAAAGGTTCACAGTGGCAAAGGCACAAAGTAGCAAGGTGCTGAGATTCAGAGTAGCAGAAGAACATAGTAAAAACTAAATATAAATTTACAAAATTGGATAGGTCAATAAAAACATATCGAAATTTGTTGGTTTGGCAAACACAAATAGAAATTGCCTTTAATCTAAATTATATGTGTGAAAATAACTTTCAATCTTTATTCGACCAAAGTCGTGAGATTGAAAGAATGTTATCAAGTTTGATTAATAAATTAAAAAAATGACACATTGAAACTCTGTGCCTTTGTGCCTTTGCTCCTTTGTGCCTCAAATAAAAAATGAAAAAACATATTCTTATCGTCCCAGGTGACGGAATTGGGCAGGAAGTAACTGCCGTAGGTAAAAAAGTAGTTGAGAAAATCGCTGCAAAATTTGGTCATGAATTTACTTATGACGAAGCTCTAATCGGTCACGCTGCTATCGAAGCAACTGGCGACCCGCTTCCAGAAGAAACACTCGTAAAAATGAAAGCCTCTGATGCCGTTTTATTTGGTGCAGTAGGACATCCAAAATATGATAACGACCCTTCGGCAAAAGTTCGTCCAGAGCAAGGATTATTGAAAATGCGTAAGGAATTAGGCCTTTATGCCAACTTGCGTCCAATCAAACTTTTTGATGAATTATTAGAAGCATCGAGCATTAAGCCTGAGCTTTTGAAAGGAGCCGATATTCTTTTCTTCCGTGAGCTAACGGGCGATGTTTATTTCGGAAAACGTGAGCGTATTGACGAAGGAAATACCGCTTATGATACCATGATTTATTCAAAATACGAAGTTGAGCGTATTGCACGTAAGGCGTTTGATGCAGCCATGACTCGTGGTAAAAAATTGATGTCAGTTGACAAGGCTAACGTACTTGAAAGTAGCCGTTTGTGGCGTGAAGTAGTGCTTGAAGTAGCCAAAGACTACCCAGAAGTGCAGCTCGAACACCAATTTGTTGATGCAGCAGCCATGCTCCTCATCAAAGACCCACGTAAATTTGATGTGGTAGTAACAGGAAACCTTTTCGGAGACATTTTGACTGACGAAGCATCTCAAATTGCAGGTTCGATGGGAATGTTGGCTTCGGCTTCAATCGGTGATAGCACGGGTGTTTATGAGCCAATTCACGGTTCGGCTCACGATATTACGGGAAAAGGAGTAGCGAATCCATTGGCTTCGATTTTATCAGCCGCTTTGATGTTGGATATTTCATTTGGCTTAAAAGCGGAATCGGAGGCAATTATTGCAGCCGTTGATGCAACTTTGAAAGCTGGCTACCGCACAGGTGATATTGCAGATGCGAACACTCCAAAAGATATGATTTTGGGAACAGATGCAATGGGCGAGCAAATCTTGTCGAGAATCTAATTAGTCCACAGTTAACGGACGACAGTCCATAGATAGTGGTTCGATAAAAAGGCGAGTTTTACTCGTCTTTTTTGTTTTCGGTAAAAAATATTCCGTAATTTTGATTAAAAAATCACCCAAACCAAACTAATGAAAAAATCATTTTTTATCGCTATTATATTATTAATCAGTCAATTAGGGTTTTCACAAGCACCAAAATCAGCTGTACAAGGTTTGAAACTTGCATACGTTTATGAAGATTATATTCTTCAAAATGTAAAAGAAATGAAGAATCTTCAAGCTGAAATTGCGTCTAAAAAAGTTGGATTTGAAACAAAATTAGAGCAAAAAGCTAAAAAATATCAGGAAGAATATGCCGAATACCAAGCAATGATGAAAGATATTACGGGACTTACGACTGACTCTTTGAATGCTAAACTAAAGCGAGTTCAAAGTATAAAGAAAGATGCAGATGAGTTTCAGTCAAATTCGGAAGCCGAACTTCAGAAGATGATTCAAGAGAAATTTTTGGCAATTCGAGAGAAAGTAAATGCAACTATCAAGGCAGTAGCCGCTGAGAAAGGCTATAAAATTGTGTTTAGGAGAAATGCAGAAGTGGGTAATAACGAATCAAACACCGTAATGCTTTATTCAGCCGATAATGGCAAAGATGACCTTACGGATGCTGTTTTAATTAAAATGGGGACGATTCCACCGAAGAAGTAATAATGATTAGAAATCATAAAAACGCCCAGCTATTGATAAATAACTGGGCGTTTCGCTTAAAAATAGTCTATTATTTCGCCTCTTTTACATATTTCTTCAACCATTCGTTTTGCTCCCAAAGCATGTGAAGGAGGTTTTCTTTACCACGGTAGCCGTGAGCTTCGTAAGGTAAAAATACAAAACGCACTGTTCCACCATGTCCTTTAATAGCGGCAAACATACGCTCACTATTAATCGGGAAAGTACCCGGATTATCATCAGAGTCTCCATGAATTAATAAAAGTGGCGTTTTGATTTTATCGGCATAACTAAATGGACTCATTTTATAGTACAAATCAGGAGCTTCCCAATAAGTTCGGTCTTCTGCTTGAAAACCGAAAGGAGTCAGCGTACGGTTATACGCACCACTTCGGGCAATTCCAGCTTTAAATAGCTTTGTATGGCTCAATAAATGGGCAGTCATGAAAGCACCATAGCTGTGCCCGCCAACGGCCATACGGTTTCTATCACCTACACCAATTTCAGCTAAATGATTAACCGCTGCTTCGGCGTTTAGCGTAAGTTGTTCAATAAAATTATCGTTTGGTTTAGTATCGCCACCTTTGCTCACGATTGGCATTTCGGCATTATCAAGCACTGCAAAACCCTGCGTTACGTAGTAAATCGGGCTACCCCAAGCAATGGTTATAAATTTATTCTCGCTTCCACGTACTTGTGCGGCATCTGCGGCATTATTGAACTCTCTCGGGTAAGCCCACATATACACAGGCAATGGGCCATCTTTCTCTTTGTTATAACCCTTTGGCAAATACAAATCTCCCGTAAGCTCGATACCGTCTTTGCGAGTGTATTTCACCTTTTGTTTGGTTACACCCACTAACGCTGGATACGGATTTGTAAATGCCGTGATTGGCATATCGGCAATGCGTAGTTTTAAGTTTTTGATGTAAAAATTAGGCACATCAGTTTTTGACTCTTTTCGAGTAATAAATGTTAGATTTTTAGCATCCAATACATCAACCACAAATTCATAAGTGCCTTCGCTGCAACGCCAAAGTTGTTCAGTTTTCTTGGTATCAATATCGAAAAGGCTTAAAAATGGCAAATCTCCTTTCGGCGACGAACCAACTGTATTATTCAAGAAAATTTTGTTTCCTTCTACCAAAATCACTTGTTTGCCGAAGCTGTTTTTCTCCATCAAAGGCATTCCCGGGTTTCCGTAAGCATCGGTAGTATTGCGTTCGAACAGGGTTGAAATGCTTTTTGTGCTGCTATTATATCTACTCACTTTGATGGTTTGCTTGCCTGCAAGTCCTTCCGAAACCCACGCAAAGTTTTCATTTCCCCACGTAATACCACGGAAACGCATTTTAGTTTTAAATAGCTCTTGCTTTTCGGCTTTGAAAGGGGCAGCCTGTGCATACACTACATCATGAAATTCCACATTCTTTTTAATCAAGCCGCTATCGAGTGGCATTGCCCACACCAGCGTTGCGGCTTCGTCGGCTCTCCATTCAAATCCACGAGGGATATTCTGCACATTATCATTGCCTGATGGACGAGTTTCGGCACTCGGTAAATCGGCAATATCTTTCACTAATTTACCACTAATATCAACTACCGAAACTGCTGTTGGGAAACCACTGGCAGTAACCAAATAAGAGAAAGGCTTCTTCAACACTTCCAACAAAAAGTATTTTTTATCGGGCGATAACGTATAAGATTCATAAATGGCGGGTTTGCCTACGGGCGTTTCCACACCTCCACGATTGATGACCATCTGAGCAGTAGCCATAAACTCGAAAAGTTGCTCGTCGTAAGGCGTTTTTATCAAATCTTGGTACGTACGGCCAGGGGCGGCTTTTCCGATATTTTGTTGTACGGTTGGCCCTTTTGGAGTAATTGGCTTAGCTGGTGCAGCACTTGGCAAACTAACGGCTGTTTTATAAACAATCGCATTATCATCAAACCAAGTCAAATCGGCACCTAAAACTACATTTAAAGCTTTCTTATTGACTTTGGTAGCTACTTTGGTAGCTATGTCAATAATGTACAAATCAACACGGTTGTTGGTAGTATTCGTGAATGCAATCTTTTTTTCGCTTGGACTCCATCTCAGATTACCAGCCAACATATTTGCTGGTAAGCCACTGATTTTAAATTCTTTACCAGTTTTGATATTTTTTAGCGTAAAATTATTGATGAAAATCTGGCGGCTCGGCGAGAAATTATTGGGGTTAAGTCTGAGTCCCGCAATTCTGATTTCGGGTTGGCCTAATTCCTCAACAGTGGGGTAAGAATTACGCTCACTTTGAATCATCCATTCGCCTTGGCTATCAATGCTTACATCGGGCGTAGGTTTTGCCAAAAGTAAATCTGCTACTTCTTTAGGTGGGAGTTGATAGCTTACGGCATCTTGAGCAAAAGCTCCAAAACACATGGCAGTAGCTACCAATAAAAGGGTAATTTTTTTATTCATCGTAAGTGTTAGTTAGTAAAATTGATGAAGAATGATTTAACGAAGTGAAATTAACGATTAAAATTCATTGGTAAATACTTTTGGAGACTTAAACTACAAAAAGATAGACGTTTTAGCAGATTTATCACTATAATATCAAATATAGCAACGTAAATGGTATCAAACGAATTCGCGTTTTTGAAGAAGTATGTGAAAGGAAGTGGAAGAAACTATTGATTGTAGGGTGTTAAATATTGGGCTAATTTTTACTCAATTCGCCACTCGCCGTTTTTGTAGAAATCTAAGATTTTCTTCTGTAATAAAAATTCGTACTTGGCTTGTACGAGGTTTGATTTTGCTCGGTCGAAATTGGTTTTGGCGAGTATATATTCTAAATAATTCACCGTTCCGGCATTGATTCGGCTTTCTACGGCTTTGATGTTTTGGTCTAAAATACTTACCTGATTGCTGGCAACCTTGTAGCGGTCAGCCGCTGCTGTGAGCAACTGATAATTCTGCTCAATAGCTTGGCGGAGTTGAAGCTTGACTACTTTCAACTGATTTTGACTAAGTTGCTGCTGAATTTTTACGGCTGATACTCGTGGAGCGTTTTGTAAACGCCCTAAAATCGGAATACTGATATCTAAACTCAACGACCCACTACGAGTACCGTTTATTTGGGTAAAGTAGTTTTCTGATTTGTTTGATGATGAGTAAAACGTGCCGTAATTGCCCGAGAGGCTTATCTGTGGTAAATTGAAAGCCTGTGTAGCTTTAAGCTGGCTATCGAAACTTTTTAGACGAAGTTCGCCCGCTTTTATTTCGGGAAAATTATTGGCTGCGTGTTCAAAAACACCTTCAATCGTTTGATTATCAATCGTATATTGAAGTGCCTCGTCTTTCAATGCCTCAAAACTTGTTGCATTATTGCTCGATTGATTCATGAGCTGAAACAATGCAAGGCGAGCCGCTTTGTTATTATTTTGTGCAGTAACCAACGAAAACTCATCATTGACCAACTGCGATTGAACTTGAAAAAGCTCGGTTTGACCAACTACGCCCGCCGCTACTTGTTTGTTTACTCGTTCAACCTGCGACTTGGCGGTTTCTACCTGTTGTTTGCTTACTTCCAATAGTTCTTGCGAAGCTAAAACTTGTAAATAGGCCTGAATGATTCCGATGATAGTGCGGTTTTTTACGGCTTCGATATTTTTAGCCCCTGCATCACGCAGAGATTCGTTTTGGCGAATTTGATTTTTTATTTGAAAACCATTGAAAAGAGGCATTGAGGCTTGTAAACCAAAGTAATTGGTGGTATAAACCTGCTCGATATACGCATTTGTGAAGCGGTCGATACTGCGACCCACTCTCACATCTTGCCCAGTACCAAAGCCAATGCGTGGATAAATCTGCGATTTAGCTCTCGATAATTCGATGTTGGCACTTTCGCCCATTATTTGGCTTTCTCGGTAAGTTAAATTGTTTTTGATAGCAATATCAACGCATTCTTTTAAAGACAATGATTGGCCCAAAGCAAAGCCCCCTAAGCGAAACGTCGCACCGTCCCACTGGAGGAATAAAATGATTATTGTGAGTGAGATTTTTAAAAATAGCTGTTTCATGATGATAGAAATTTGTTTGAGAAAATATGGTAGAATGGGTTCCCCCATCGGGGGCGGAGGGGGCTGTTATGCTATCCAACCATCTTTCAATCGTATAATTCTATTACCATATTCGGCGTTGACTTCGGAGTGGGTTACCTGCACGATAGTTACACCATCTTTTTGGTTTAGCTCTTTAAAAAGCTCCATGATTTGCTGGGCGTGTTCGGAGTGAAGATTGCCCGTTGGCTCATCAGCAAAGATGATTTTGGGTTCGGCTACAATGGCTCGGGCTATGCCTACGAGTTGTTGTTGTCCACCCGAAAGTTGCGATGGAAAAAGGTCTTTTTTTGCTACAATATTGAAGCGGTCAAGCACATCCGCCACACGGCTTTTTCGTTCGGACGAAGATTGCCCTTTGTAAAGCAGTGGGGTTTCGATGTTTTCGTAAACTGTTAGTTCGTCAATCAAATGATAAGCCTGAAAAACAAAACCAATGCTTGTGCGGTGTAATTCGGTACGTTTCTTTTCAGAAAGTTTCTGAACTGGGTTTTCGCCTAAAATATATTCTCCTTCGGAAGCTTCTTCGAGCAAGCCCAAAATATGAAGAAGAGTTGATTTTCCTGAGCCTGATGGCCCCATGATTGATACAAATTCGCCCTCTTTTATTTCGAGATTGATGTTGCGTAAAACATAGGTTTTGCCGAATCCTGCGGGATAATATTTGGAGATATTTTTTAGTTCAATCATTGGTTTTGTTTACTGACTATCATCCTCTAAATCTTTCGTTTGAGCTGCAAATAATCTAAGAAATAGATGACTTTGAGTGATAAATTATTATTTTGTTCGCTTTGTAGCGTGTTCTGGAAATTATCAAAGTAACGAGTATTGGCAATGTTTGAATTAGTAAATCCTGCATCTTTCCAAACAATATTTAAGAAACTACCAGGGGCAAATTGCCACGTATATACCATGTCAATATTAAAGTAATTCACATTGCGGTTATATTTCTCTGTCAATCCTGTTTTTGTACTTAACGAGCCATCGTTGTTGAGGGTGTAAAACTCTTTGTTATCAACCACACTCACGTAATGTCTGGCTCTGAATGTGAGCCCCATTTTATTGGTAAAGCTGTATTTGAGGTTTAAAACATTATCGACAGTACTTACTTTTCTAACCGCAAACAAGATATTATTCTCGTCGAGTGTGGTTGTATAACCTAAACTTCTTGGGCGTGGCATAAATCCAATTTGGTGCTCAATCGAAAACTTACTATTGAAACGGTATTTTTGACTCAATGAAATATCGGTACCACTAAGGTTATAGAAATTCAAGAAAATACGTTCAAAAAACTCGGCACTTACTGAGTATTTCTTTGCGGCATTTGTTTCTATCCAACTACCAAAAGCAACGCTTTTTCCACGTCTGAAAACATGACCCATATTGCGAGGCTCATAGAAATCATTTTGGGCTGGATTGAAGTTCGCAAATGCTCCAAACCAAATCAATTTCTTTGTTTGGGCGTTCACATTAAAGTTGATACGAGCATTCTGATATTTGCTTTTTATATCGCCAATCGAAGAATATAAATTACTTAACCCACCATTGATATTAAAGAAAAGTCGATTATACCAACCTTTCGGCTCGGTGTATCGGTAGCCCATATAAAAGTTATGATTAATGAAGTTATTGTTTGTAAAATACCCCAAATCATTGCTGTTATACTTCGTATCGGTAAGCGATTGCGAGACATTGAAATTAAAACGCCCACTGGTTTTACCAACACTTAATGTGTGACTATAGCCCAGAGAGTTTTCACTATCGGGAGTTTTGTATTTCAAATAACTGGTCGAAGCATTTCCCGAGATATTGTACGTGTTTTTCTTGTCGTTAAAACTAAAAAGAGCAGCACTTACATTGGCATTATAATCGTTCCCACCTCTCGTAACGTTGGTATTGATAAAACTTACGCTCGAATTATGCTTGAAAGTTTGGTCGAGTACAAACAAATTATAATTGGTTGTCGGATTCGTTTGAAACTTTCTGATTTCGCCCGTTTCGATATTCTCGATAGTGGCAAACTGTGCTTGTGTAACGGCATTCAAAATCCCAACGCCTAAACCGTTTTTAGTACGACCCGATATCTTTGAAGCATTGATTAACTTCGCTTCCGAGGGGTTTTTTAGCATTCTTTCGTTTGATTTTACATCATCATACGCATCATAAAGATGAATAGGCGTGCCACCAATACGACGAGAATAAAACAAATTTCCTTTATTGAAAAGCTCAGTGCCTTCCGTAAAAAAAGAACGATATTCGTTGAATTTTACCTCAAAAGGTGTCAAATTCAATACTTTGTTGTCGCTTTGCACTTGCCCAAAGTCAGGAATCAAGGTCGCATCAAGTGTAAATGCTTGACTTAAACCCAATTTTAAATCCAGTCCTCCCGAAACTTGGTTTGTCCAATTTCTTTGCTCGGCCGCATCGCTCGGGAAATGATTGGCATAAACCGAAAAATACGGAAAAAGTTGCAAGCGTAATGGCGGTTTAATATCCGCAATTCCCGTCCATTGCCCTTCTTGTGTCAAGAAACCGTTCACATTGGGGTTAATGGCATTCCAAGTGTATTGTTGTTCGGTTTTTCGTCGTCTTCGGGTAATATTCAACCCCCAATTTTGAACTTTATCTTTACTAAAACGAATGGCAGAGTAAGGCAAAAACATTTCGAAGCTCCAACCTTTATCATGAATCACAACGGCACTTTTCCAAACAGCATTCCAACTAAAATCTTCGCCACCGTTATTATCATTTTGGTTGGGAGTCATTTTGGCGTCCCATTGCTCACCAAGTGGTGTAACGAAATACTCAAAGCCATTGAGTTTGTCATTATAAGTATCGAAAATCAGACCGATGTAGTCGTTCATTCCGAAGCCGTCACGGCCAGCAAGTTCTTTTGCAATGCTATCAACATTTCGCTCGAAACAAGTACCACCGAAATAGATTCCTGCATCATCATACATCAAATAAGATTCGGTATGATTGCCTTTTTCTTCTTTCCGACCAATCACTGGTCGAAACTCGGTGTAATCATCAGCTTTGGCGGCATCTTGCCAAGCCAAATCATTTAGTTTGCCATCAATAATTACGGGTTTGTTTGTGCGTTTTGCTTCAAGTGAGCGAGGCGTTGTGGTTTGGGCAAACGTCAAGCTGAAGCCAATGCACAAGTGCATCAGAGTTAGTAAAAGGAGCTTTTTCATAATTGTTGTTTGTAAGTTCAGTTTGTGTCGTAGTTGCTGAGGGCTTTTACGGACACAAATTTATTTTTGTTTGGCTTCTGATAAATATTAATAAATGTTAAGAGGTATATTTTTAACAATTATTAATGAATCTGGTGTGAATACTTATCAGTTAAAAAAAGGTTACAAAAAGTAATTATGACAACGACACTCTTTTTACATAAAAGTTGCATGGATTTAAGTTTTGTTTTGAAATAATTTTACTTGTTTAATGTGATTATAGCTTTTTCATAATTTTGTGTACCGATGCCTTAAACCCTAATTCAGACAGCAACTATATAATTTCAAAAGCTATGCCATTGTATTAAAATGTTGATAATGAATAGTTTATGATTTTGAATGAAAAAGAAACTGTCCGAAAACGGACATGTTGAGTACGTCTTCGGACAGGGATACTATTGAGCTAAATTGCTTTCTTTTATGTGAAATTGTAAATCTTCTCAATCCCACGTATATTTGAGTAAGTTAAAAATTATGAAAAAGATAAACTAAAAATGAACCGCATCGATAGACTTTTCGGTATTCTTACCTTTTTACAATCAAGAAAATATGTTTCGGCCGAAAAAATTGCCGAGAAATTCAAAATCAGTGTCCGTACGGTCTATCGAGATTTAAAGGCATTGAGCGAATCAGGTATTCCGCTGAGTTTTGAGCCAAACAAAGGGTATTTTGTGGTGCAAGGTTATTTTCTACCGCCAATTTCGTTATCAACTGAAGAGGCCAACGCCCTTCTTCTGACCGAATCGTTGGTTTATGGTTTTACTGATAAATCTATTCAGAAACATTACTCTAATGCCCTCAATAAAATAAAGTCGATTTTGCCAACGCAGCAGCGAGAAAAGGCCGAATTTCTGACCAATAATATCAAATATCAAGTCCCCGAACGCCTCACACAAGACTACGAGCATCTCTCAATTTTGCAGCAAACCATTGCCGCCAAAACCATCATTTCGTTTTCGTATAGAAATAATAAAGAAGAACACAGCCGCCGCCAAGCAGAACCAATCGGGTTAATTTTCTACGCCTTCGGCTGGCATCTGATAGCGTGGTGTCACAAACGCAATGAATACCGTGATTTTAATGTATCTCGGATGTCGAAAATCGAAGATACCTACCAAGCCTTTAAAAAGACCGACCACATCGAAGTAAGCGATTACATGCCGCAGATTCCAGTAAATTACTAACTGTGGAGCTAACATCCTTGTTCGCCGTTAATAATAAAGCGAACAGGATGCTGCCGCCGCTCGGTTCGCTCCACAGAAAAAACTTTCAAAAAGCACTGACATAGGGTTGTCAGTGGGACATATTTTCTTTGTGTTGTTAACCAAAAACTCCCAAAAATATGTCAATGATTTCAATGTACCTCCAACAATTAGAGCAAGAATCCATCACCACTCACAAGATGTTAGCTCTCATTCCCGATGAAAAATTTTATTGGCAGCCACACCCCAAAAGCATGACACTTCGTCAATTGGGTACGCACATTGCCGAGTTACCAACATGGATTACTTTCGGACTTACAACTGATGAATTAGATTTTGCTAAAACGCCTTATCAGCCAAAAGAAATCAATAATACGGCCGAATTATTGGCATATTTTGAAGAATCGTTGGCTGATGGACGTACGCACCTGATTTCTGAAAATGAAAGTAAATTAGCTGAATCTTGGAAGCTACGTGCGGGCGACCAAATCTTTTTAGATATAAGCAAAGGGGAAGCGATTCGCAATTCACTAAGCCAAACGATTCATCACCGAGCTCAATTAGGTGTTTTTTTACGCCTCTTGGATATTCCGATTCCTGGTTCGTACGGGCCAAGTGCCGACGAAATGCAATCATAAACAAGGGATTTTTTAGACTTTTAAGCCAAAGAAAATTCACGAAAGGTATATAGCCTACACAAAATTATGAAAAATGCTTTTTAGGGTAAACGCAATCCACACAACTACTTTATTTCGTACGATTTCTATTGATTTATCAAGATTCGTCAAGCATCTTTGCTAAAAAATGCTGACAATGACCGAAATCGAAATCTTAGAAAATAGCCTAAAGGCTTTCTCAGGTATGAGCCGAGATGCCTTTAGGCTTTCTGAAAAATATTGGCAAACAAAAACCTATAAAAAAGGAGAGTTCTACAACGATTTCCAGCAAGTCTGCAAACATCTTGGTTTTGTCTTAGAAGGCGTATTTCGAACTTACTACGTCGATGAAAAAAACGCCGACGAAAAAAATATTTTTTTCTACACCGATAATCAACTGGTGGTTTCTTATGCCAGTTTTATCAACCAAGTACCGTGTCATTTTTATACACAGTCGATGCTACCTTCAAAAGTAATTTACATTCATTTCGATAATCTGATGTCGCTCTATCGACAATCACACGAGTGGGAGCGGTTGGGCAGATTGATTGCCGAACAAGCCTCAAACGTGGCACTTAATCGTACCGAAAGTTTACTTTTTCAAACACCCGAACAACGCTACTTAGATTTGATTTCGCATCACCCCGATATTATGAATACTGTTCCGCTGTATCATATTTCATCGTATTTGGGTATTCAGGGGCCGTCGCTGAGTAGAATCCGAAAACGCCTTTCCGAAAAAAAATAATCATTGTCGTACGATTTTAACTTGGGTTAAAGTTTTTGTGATGGCCAATATTGACCTTTGTATCATCAAATTCAAAATTAACATTTAAACAATAAAGACAATGAAATTTACAAGACAAGCATCGGCCAATTGGAAAGGTACAGGAATGGAAGGTGTAGGAACTGTTTCTACTCAAAGCACTACATTAAATAACGCTCAATTATCATTCAAAACTCGTTTTGCTGATGGCGTAGGTACAAACCCCGAAGAGCTCATCGGAGCGGCTCACGCAGGTTGTTTTTCGATGAAATTTAGCTTCGTTTTAAATGAGTTAGGTTTCACGGCTGATAATATTGATACCAATGCGAAAGTAGTTTTTGAAGACGGAAAAATCACGCATATTCACTTAGAAATGTCTGCTTCGATTCCAAACATTACCGAAGAGCAATTCCAAGAAGCAGCCTTAAATGCAAAAGCAAACTGCCCGATTTCGCAATTATTCAATGCCGAAATAACGCTTACTGCAACGTTGGCTTAACTTAATTCTCATCGAAACGTATATAAATGTACCGAACACAGGCAGCTTAGTCTGTGTTCTTTTTTTGTTATTTATGATTTTATTGGGTTTCATTAAGTTGAAAAACGTCGGCATGGTTCAAAACCATACCGACGTTAATGTACCCGATAAATTCATTTAGAACCTCTCTTTTATTAACGACTACAAATATCGCAACCAAGTTTTTTCGGGATGTTGGCTTTTATAATTACTGTACCACTTACAAAGTGGATACATAATCAGAATAACCGCAAACCAAGCTAAATAAACCTGCGAAAGCGTAAGACCATCGTCGTTTTTGGGGCGACCGAGGGTTTGCTCGTGAAAAACAAAATCGCTCCATTGGTAGCCCTTGGCTAAAAATGTAATGATTAAAAAAGTGCGAATTACGTACCAATGAATGAGGTAATAAAACAACGGTACACTACCAAAAACCTTAAAAAGTTTTAGTTTATTTTCACCATAAATTTCGGCCAAATAGAGCATTATAAATGCAATGCCGACCATGCAAAGTGTAAAGTCGAGCGAAGGAGCATTTTTAGAAATATTCAGAAACGATAGAAACGTATAAACGGGTTTTGCTTGAACACTCCACGGCACAGGGTCGCCGTAGAGATTGATAAAACGAAGAAGTAAAAATGCCCCCAAAAATGCCCCTGCCATTTTCATGAAAAATGCTGTTCGTTTGGTTTTTTCTACTAAAAAGTATTCACCCAAACCATAGCCAATCAGCATAATCGACCACCACGGAAGTATCGGATAAGCCAAAATCAATAAACGTTCGCCAAGTGGAATAACCGTAAGCACAAAAAGTGGACTCAGTGTATTTCTGATACCAGATTCGGGAACTAAGGCCAGCAGACCATAGAAAAGCATGATAAAAGCACCGATTCCGAGTGCAATTCTGTGCGATTTCCCAATCAGTATTGACAGCAAAATAAAACCAAAACCAATGGCTGCAATGACTTGGAAAAGTAGGGTGTGAAAACCAATATCAGACCATATACCAAAAGAAATAATGCTAAATTCTAAGAAAATAAGCCAAAGTCCACGAGTGAGCAAAAACTTACGACTTTCGCTGATATTACTTTGATTTTTGGCCGAAATATAGACCGAAACACCCGACAAAAACACAAACGTAGGTGCACACAAGTGTGTAATCCAGCGAGTGAAAAATAGAGCAGGGTAGGTGTTTGATAAATCAGTCGGGTTTTGATTGAGGGCATTTTGTAATAGAAAATCTCGTGTGTGGTCGAGAGCCATAATGACCATAACAATACCACGAACGACATCAATCGAAGTAATTCTTTTCATAATTTATAAGGAAGGTTTTGTGCTTCCAAATATAATTAAAAAAATGAGTTGGAACTGCCGAAAGTGTAGTGTTTTCTCTGCAACTGAGTGCTTGTTTCGAAGTTGATTGATTGTGTATTTTGAAACGGAAATTTTAGAAAAATAAACAAATAATTTTCAGAGCGACTGACATAGGGCTGTCAGTGGCGTGTACTTATTTTGTGTATCCTTGCCAAATCCAAACCTAAGAAAATTATGATTTGGGTATTCAAAACTACGATAAAAACTAAAATACAGGTTCGAAAAGTAGCTCTGTTACTCAATGAACTTGTTTTACCGCACGGAAAATGGAATTTTGATTTAGAAGATTGTGATAAAATCTTGCGAATCGAAAACCAACAAGTGGAAATTTGTGAAAGCCACGTAGTAGAGCAGCTAAGTGCATCGGGCTTCGGAATTGAAGTTTTAGAGTAGAATTTTACTGACTGTTATTCCGATGAATTTTGTAGGAACGTCCAATTTGGACGTTCCTACGAGGGTCAATTTAACTTTCAAGATTAGAAAATATCATTTATTGACATATTTTTTGCCGTTTGAATATTTCATGTCAACGCCAGATTTAAATTTAGCGTTATCAAAATTGGCATCGTCCTTAAAATCGGCATATTTGAAATCGGCCTGATTGCTGAAAGCCGTGCTTTTGAAGGTTACACGTTCACCAAAATTAGCGTATTTAAAGTCTGCGTAATTTTTGAATCGTACATCAAAAAAGTCTGCGTCTTGCTTAAACGATGTATATTTGAAATTGGCGTATTCATCGAAATCAGATTTAGCAAAAATTACTTCTTGTTTAAAATCTGCATATTTGAAATTGGCGTCTTTCAAGAATTTTGCTCCACCAAACGAGGCTTTTTCGGCAAAATCAGAGTATTTGAATTCAGATTTTCCCTCAAAAATACAATTTTCAAAAACCACACTTTTCTCAAAATCGGTTGTGTAGGTGGTGCCATCTCCCATTGTCCAGTTGATATTTCCATTGCCTACTTTTTTGTTTTTCTCTTCTTCGATGTTTTTATACGCAATAAAATCACCTTTAAACGTACAGTTTTTAAACGAAATAGGCACATCTACGTAGCTTTTATATTCTTCGTAACTTCCTTTATTTTTGATGCGTTTTTTATTGGTAAGCTCGGTGAGGTCTAAATTACCAACGATGGTAGTATTTTGATAGTCAACAGTTTGTCCTTTGTCGATTGCTTCAAAAATAGTTTTTGCCGAAACCTCTTTTTGAGCTGAAACCGTCGTGTTGACGAAAGCAAAAAGTATTATGATAAGTATCTTTTTCATAAAAATAATTATTTGGCAGTACGCCGTCCGATTAAAGTGAGTTGGATATAAATGGATAATTTCTTATCAGATGATTCAAAACCTTAGTCCGTAGGACTTTCATATTGGTAGAGATTATGATAGGTTCAGTTTTCATAATGCCGTAGGTATTCAACTATTGAGTCTTTTGTTGAATACCTACGGCATTCTTGTTATACTTATTTGGAAAATGCTACCGATATGAAAGTCCTGCGGACTAAATAGCTCAGAATAATTTTTTAAATAATTTAACTGAAAAAATGTCTAATACGCAAATTTATTCGTTGATATAAACCCCGCCCGAGTTGGCATCCATTCTTACATCAATTCCGCCACCGTTGAGCGAGCCTTTTATACGGTCTTTTTCAACAGTTCCGCTAAATTTAGCCAATGTGGGTACCTTAACTCGTTGGCCATCAAGGTCTAAATTCATACCTTTATCCATTGGCATTCTTACGTGAATACTCCCTGCACTGGTTGAAAGTGAAAGGTATTTGCCAAACGATTTAATATCGGCATCAATGCCACCCCCAGAAGTTGAGGCTTTTACGCTGGCCGTAATATCTTCTAATTTGATTGAGCCACCCGAGGTAGATGTATTAAAATCGCCGCTGATTTCTTCGGCTCTGATACCACCGCCACTGGTAGTTGCCTTGATTGTTCCGTTGAGTTTCTTAAGAACTAAACCACCGCCTGAAGTCGTAAGTCTGATATCGCCTTTGCAGTTTTCGGCATCAATTCCACCACCACTGGTTGCTACATCAATATTATCACGGCAGCCACTGATGTTGATTCCACCACCCGATGTACGTCCTTTTACGTTTCCGCCTAAGTTTTGGAGCTTTAAACCACCACCGCTAGTCGTGAAGCTTAAGTTGCCTGTGAGGTTTTTGATAGAAATTCCGCCGCCACTGGTTACTAAATCGGTAGAGATTTTTTCTGGAGTAAAGATTTTAAACGAAATGCTGAGGCCGTTTTTCCAGTTATTCCAGCCACTTTCACTTTTGCGTTTGGCTACGCACGAGAGGGTTTCGCCATCTTTTTTAACGCTTAGTTCGTACTCCTTCAGACGGTCTTCGATTTCTTCTTTGCTGAGGTTGCTGCCGCCGTTGTTGCCTCTGATATAAACTTCTACACGGGCTTCATCGCCTGCACCGCCAGTAACTGAAATTCCGCCACCCGAAGTACGTACGTTTACGTTTTTCACTTCCGATGATTTGTAGGTTTTTACGAAGTAAGGCGTTTCTTTATCTTGTGCCAAAGAAACCGTTGAGATGGATAACCCTAAAATAAAAAATGAGAGTAGCTTTTTCATAAATTGCGTAATGTTAAGATTTCATAATTATTGTTGTCTGAACATAAGATGCAAAAGATGAAGAGAGCGTTGCAGAAAAGGCGGATTATTTTCAGAAAAAATCCATTGGGTCATCTACTACTCTTAGATTTTCGTTGAAAGTATCAATAAAATCCATGTTGGTTTGATTGATTTCGAAGTCAAAAACATCAAAATTTTCTTTGATTCGCTGTAAATTGGCCGATTTCGGAATACTCGAAACACCGTGCTGTAAAGCCCAACGCAAAATAATTTGAGCGGGAGTTTTGTCGTATTTTTGAGCGATAATTTGCAGGTTGGGGTCTTGCATACGCATTCCTCGCACGAGTGGGGTGTAGGCTTGGAGTTGAATTTTCTTTTGTTTACAAACCTCAGCTAAATCTTTTAAGTACAGATACGGACTAAACTCAACTTGATTAACTGCTGGAGTAATTCGGGCGTAAGATTCGAGTTCGGTCAGAAAAGGAATGAGATAGTTAGCCACCCCGATGGCTTTGACACGTCCTTCGGTGTAGAGTTTTTCGAGAGCCAACCAAGTGTCTTTGCGAGTTGCTTTGATTGGCCAATGAACCAAATAAAGGTCGATGTAATCAATGTTGAGTTTTTTTAGGCTTTCATCAAAGGCACGGAGGGTTTTATCAAAACCTTGGTCACTATTGTTTACTTTGGTGGTTACGAAAACGTCGGCTCTTTTTATACCACTTTCACGAATAGCATTACCGATTTCGGTTTCGTTTTTATACATTTCGGCAGTATCAATGAGCCGATAACCTGTTTCTAAAGCCCACAAAACAGCTTGCTCGGCTTCACGATTATACATATCATAAACACCTAAGCCGAGCAATGGCATTTGATGGCCGTTGTTGAGAGTAGTATATAGTTGGTTTGACATAAAGTGCTTGGTTTTGCCAAAAATACGTTAATTTTTGAGGAAATTAATGCGTTGTTATTTGGTTATTATTAACGATTGGAAAATCCTGAAAGGATGATATTATTATAGAGAAAAAGGTAAATCTGAGCGTTTTTAAAACTCTGAAGGAGTGGCATTATATGCTGTCTAATGTCACTCCTTCAGAGTTTTGATTACTTGCTAACGATGTTATTCTATAATCTTTTCACCCCTTCGGGGTTTATATCAAGCTATGATTAGCATTGTATTTTTCTCAACTTACCATTTTTCTAAACCTAATACTTTTTTACCTAAATCGTTTAACTCGGCTGTATCGTATTTAGTTTTTTCCCAGTTTCGTGGGTCGCCAGGGAACGCATAGCCTTCTGGTGAGATGCGGTTTTTCCAAGAATCTACTCGCCAATCACGAAGTGCAGTGTTATCTTCTTCCGCAGGCATCATTGAAATATATTGAGCGATACGCACTTTATCTTTTGAATTATTGGGGCGAATTCCGTGCGGTTGGCTACTGTTGAAAATCAATAAATCGCCAGCTTCGAGTTTTACTTTCACAAACTTGTCTTCAAAGCCTGTTGTATCTGGCTGAAAACGGTTGCGGTCTTCGGGCTGAGTTAATTTCCACGTATCGTACGTACGGAACAGCTCAGGAATACACTGAAAACCACCCATGTTTTCGTCGGTTTGGTCGGCTAAAGCCAATACTCCCTGTACATTTTGGGGTTTAGTTTCGGGGTCATAGTCCCAGTGGATAAAACCTTTGTATTCAAACCCTGGGCGAAGCGGAAAGTTCAAATTTGCACGGTCGATAGTTACCCAAAGCTTTTCTGTTCCCCAAATATCTACAAACGCATCATATACCTTCTGAGTTTGACGGTTATTCCATAGATGTTGGTTATTATAGACCTCAACCATACCTGTTCCTGCCAATTCTTTCATTTTCATTTCGGCACGAGGAGCCGTGTACCATGTACTTTGGTCGTTCGGGTCTTTTTCTTCGAACTCCCAAATAAATTCGGCCGTACGGAGGGCTTGTTCTCTTGGCACTGCATTTTTGATAATAACATAGCCATTTTCTATCCAAAAATTCCAGTCTTCTTCACTTAAAACTCGAAGTGGACCGCCTTCAGCTAAACTTGTACGAAGTTTGATTTGACTACTGGTGGCTGTCGATGGGTTTCCAGGTTTGTCCGTATGATTTTGATTCGGCATCATGGTTGGGGTGGCCATTGTCATTTGCATAGCTTATATTTATTTAGTGATGTTTAATATTAAAATAATGATACAAATGTAGTTGCTAAAATCACGTAATGCTTAACCAATAATTGCCATTTTTTGAACAATATTGACTTTATGTGAATAATTGTGTGGATAATTTATAAAATATGTACAAATTTGTTTCAAATGTATTGCTGGGCGTATATGATACGCCTCTACCATGAATTATCCAAATGAAAATTGTCTTAGAAGAATTTACCATTGATTCGAAAAGCTCGTTTCGTGTATTTAGGCCACGTTTAAGCCAAGTATTTTATTGGCATTTTCACCCCGAATTTGAATTGGTTTATATTGAAGGAACCGATGGTACACGCCATGTAGGAGAGCACCTTTCTCAGTACGTAGGTAGTGATTTGGTTTTTATTGGCTCTAATATTCCGCATCTCAATTTTGATTATATGGCGGCAGGAGATTACGAAAAGGTGGTCTTGCAGGTGAGGGAGGATTTTTTACAGAATGCACTTGCCGAAACACCAGAGTTGGCTGCCGTTCAAGCACTTTTTGAACGCTCTAAATATGGAATTGCCTTCGGAGAACAAACCAAACAGCAGGTAGCCGAACGAATGAAACATTTAGAGGGTTTAAGTTATTTTAGTCAGTTTTTAGAGATATTAAGTATTTTTCAGCTACTTGCTACCACGCAAGACTATGTTTTATTGCATGAAAAACCCGTAGAAAACCAATACAACAAAAAAGACCAAGAACGTATTAAGCAGCTATATAAATTTATAGATGAAAACTATCAACGAAAAATTGATTTGACAGAAGTAGCCGAAATGAGCAATTTGAGTGAGGCCGCTTTTTGTAGGTATTTTAAGAAAATGACAAAACTGACTTTTATTGAGTTTTTGAATCATTATCGTGTAAATCAGGCAAAGAACCTTCTTTTACTTGATAGAAACGTCACCGAAACTTGTTTTGATTGTGGATTTGAAAGTATGTCGTATTTCAACAGGACTTTTAAGAAACTAACAGGTGAAAACCCTTTGGCTTTCAAGAAAAGGTATTTTACGAAATAGATTTTCGAGACAAAGTGATTGATTCATTGCCGTCAGTTTTAACTGACGGATGCTTGTATTAAATTAAAACCTAACTTTAGTCTAAGTTAATAGTTAGACTAAAGTCAAATTTGTTACATTCATTTAGTAATCCGTCAGCTAAAGCAGACGGCAATAAAATTCGGGATGACTCATAGTCCTGCGTTTATTTCCCCAAAACAATCCAACGATTGAGTGTATTATAAGGCATTTCTAAAACAACTTTATAAAACTGCGATGGCAATTTACTGACATCAATCGTAGCTTTTTCGGCACTAACGGCTACTTGTTTCATTAATTGATACGTATCTTTTCCGCCCGTTTCAAAGTTATTGGTCGTTGCGAGCCAAATCTTTGCATTTCCTTTGGGGTCAAGAACTTTCCAGCTTAATTCGATAGTGCCATCTTTCAATGTTGCGTTGGGAGAAATAGCCGATATTGGGCCAGTCAACGGAATACCATCGATTTCGAAATGTTGTTCACGAAGAAATTTGATTCCTAAAAAGGCCCCAATAGAAGGCATAATATCAACAATGGCAGGTTGGTTTTTTGTAAAATTTGCGTTGAGATTTTTGGCGTTGGTTATAATCCAAGTAGCACGCTCTCTGTCCGACTGCCCACCGTGACCTTTGCCTGTTTTTGCATCACGACCGTGGTCGGTAGTGATATAAATAACCCAATCTTCTTTAAAATTTGCTTGACGATACTTAATCGCTTGCCAGATTTTTCCCACTTGCTTATCCATCGTTTCAATGGCATTGTAAAATTCTTGGCTATCACCGTGCTTGTGGCCCATATCGTCCGTAAATTCCAGATACACCCAAGTCAAATCAGGGGCATCTGTTCTTATGCCTTTGGCTGCAGCGGCGGTTACTTCTTCGTCTATCAGATTAATGTATTTACTTTGCTTATCGTGTGGAAAACGAGCGGTGTCGAGTTCAAGTCCATCAAAATGATAATCGGTTTTTAGATGCCCTGTTTGTGGTAAATTATCGCCCACAAGTTTGGTGCGGTTATCAAGCCAAGTTGAATAAACAGCCGTTTTTTTAGCTGGAAATTGTTGCTTGAAAAATCTAAAAATTGTCCAATAATTATAGTTGGGTGCTTTAATGTCATTATCCCAAACATTGTGTTTGTTTACCCAAGTTCCAGTAAGTAAGCTATTGTAACCAACGGCCGAAATGGTAGGTGTTTGCGAATAGCTTTTGCGTTCGCCGCCCACGTATGCACGAGCGTAGCCACCCACTTGAGCTATTGAGTCAAGATTCGGTTTTTTGAGTTTTTCAATGACATCGGCTGGAATCCCATCGACAATAATAAAAACCGCTTTTTTCTTGATTTGAGCCGAAAGATTCAGCGTGGTAAGTAAACAAATTAAAAAAGATATCTTTTTCATGCGGAAGGATTACAGATGTTGAGATGATTTCTTATTTACAAATATAGGTAGATGCTTTTGATTGTGAGATGAAGGATTTGTTAAATTAGCTAAAAACAAAAAGTGCCAGTATTACAAACACTGGCACTTTTTAAAATGATTTATTCAAGGCTACTCATCTAAAATACTTTCTTCCATCGTAGAGTTACCGCCGTGCATAATTTCAATCAGTTGTTTGATGTTATATACCGTACGGTTATATTTATTGCTAAGCAAGATTATCACAAAATCTTCACGAGGGTCAAAAAACATAATGGTATTATAACCTTTCCACCAACCTGTGTGATAAACGTAATCGGTTTGTTGTTTGGCATTTACCCAAAGTCTGAAACCATAGCCATAATTTCTTAGTCCTGGAAACTCGAAACTACGAGGCATAATCATTTCACGAAATGATTCTTTACTAATAATAGCGTTGGTTTTTAGTGCTTCATACCATTTCAAAAGGTCATGTAGCGTAGAATAAACGCCTTTATCTCCCGAAATATCATCGTAATAATCTTTGGGTAATTTTCTGCCAAACTGATACCCAACCGTGCGATTGATATTAATCGAATCGTTTTTGGTAGTTACGATAAACGAGTCGTTCATGCCAATCGGGCGGAAGATATTTTCTCGCATATACGTATCAAAATCTTTCCCCGTAACTTTCTCAACCAAAGCAGCTAAAATGGCAAAGTTTGTATTATTATACCCAAAATAATGGTCGGGTTGGTTAAACATTTTTGGTGTTGGCTGCACGGTTGCAAACCACTCCATAATCTGCTGATTGGTCGGGTAAACCTTTGTTTCTCTTACCGTCTTATCAAAAGTATATTGATAAAAAGGCAAACCCGAACGGTGACAAAGTAAACTACGAATCGTGATGCCATCATACGGAAAATTTGGATAATAATCTTTTACAGTATAGTCAAGGCCGAGTTTGCCTTGTTCGGCCAGTTTCATGACTGCCACTGCTGTAAAAGTCTTTGAAAGCGAAGCAAGTTGAAATTTTGATTGAAGGTTGTTTTTTACCGAATCATTAGCAAAACCGAAAGCATTTTGATAAACAATTACTCCCTTTTGAGCAACTAAAACATTTCCATTGAAGCCTTGAGCTAATTTTTGCTGAATAACTTGTTCAATTAAAGCCGCTTTTTTATCAGCATTTATTTCTTTTCTTATACGAGCTTCTGCTTTTTTCAAAGCTGCACTATCCACTTTTTTCTCGCTCTTGCCTGAGCCAGCATTCTGACAAGAAAAACAAATTGAAACGAGCAAACAAACAACAATATAGTAGTAACTACTGAAAGGGAAACTTTTAGTCAATTTCATCATAATATCTCACAAATCCGAATCAAACAAACGAAGTAAAAAGGCAAAATTTAAGTAGGACAGCCATGCGTAAAGCTGTCAAATTATGTCGAAAAATAATAGGTAATAAAGAAGTAGTGTAGAAAAAACGTGCGTGAAAACTTAATTTCCACGCACATATTGCAAAATAATAATTAAGAACGTAGTGAAAATAACGCTGCAAATGATTTTCAGAACCGTAATCAAGAAAAACTGAAAACCGCCCGCTTCTACAAAAAACAACATTGAGTGATGAATTATTGTAAGAATCAAAACATACCTTACAAAACGTTCTCCACCCATCTCTTTCAATGATATCGTAATTTCATTTTCAACCCCTTTGGTTGGAAATAAAAACTTGATAATATATCCACGTAAGTAACCAATCATCACACTGGCTGAGGCGTGCACCCCTGCTGTATTATAAAAAATATCTACCAGTAGACCTATCAAGAAACTTATCAAAATAACCCAGATTGGGTCGATTTCGTCAGGTAAAAGTAAAATACACGCAATATAAACAAAGCAGAACGCCACATCAAAGAATACAAAATTGCGAAGAACCACAATTTGTAGCACTAAATAAATGACGAATGTAAGGATTAATTTTATGACCGTCTGAGAATTCATTTCTTTTCTTCGGTGGTTGATTGCTCTAATAAATCTTGTTCTTTTTTTAGCTTATTGTTTACGATGTAAACATAAGATAAATTGCGGAAGTCGGTTGCCAACTCCACTTCAATATCAAAAAACGCTTGGTCTTGCTTGGCACTTAGTTTACGAATCTTACCAATCATTGTTCCTGCTGGATAAATCACGTTTTGCTCAGAGGTAACCACTGAGTCGCCTTGTTTAATTGGCTTAAAGCGGTCAATCGTATTCAAGTTAATGATTTTTGGATTTAAACCACCCCATTCGGCAATACCGAGTGCTTTATCGTTTTTAGTACGAAGCGTCAAGTTTTTAATTTCTGATGAAACCTTTGACTCTGAGTGTAAAATCGAATACACACGAGAGAAATGCTCGGAGCATTGCATCACCGTTCCGACAACTCCTTGCGGACAAATTACACCCATTCCAGGCTCTATACCATCGAGAGTTCCTTTGTCAATGGTTAAGTAGTTTTTCGATAAACCAACGGTGTTATTCACAACCTTTGCCACCTTAAACTCAAAACGACGAGCAAAGGCTGAATCTACTTTGTAGTAATCCCCCTCTCTTGGTTTTAAAGATTGCATGGTCGATACTGCCTTTTTGAGTTGGGCATTTTCGGCAATTAGTTGGTCATTTACGTTACCAAGATTCATGTAATTTTTTACATAGTTCGAACTTTCGAGGGTCTTGGCTGCGTAAAAATTAGAAGTATTAAAAAACGAAACATCCCAGTAATGATTATTCTTTACGAGCAACCAAAAACTGACGAGTTCGAGAATAGCAAACAAAAGAAAATTTCGTATGCGAAATATAAGTCGGAAGAGTTGCGACATGTTTTTAAGTTCTGAGTTCTGGGTTCTGAGTTCTGAGTTGTCTAAACTAAGCCATAATCACAATTAAAGTGAAAGCAGTTGAATGGTTTATACATTCAACTGCTTTGTGGAATTTATACTTAGAAGAATCTGAGTGATAGATTTAATTACTCAGAACTCAGCACTCAGAATTCAGAATTAGTGAATTACTGAACTATAACTGCTCTGTATTTTTCGATATTTTTCAAAATCTCGCCAGTTCCACGTACAACCGCACGAAGTGGGTCGTCAGCTACGTGAATAGGAAGTTTTGTTTTGATAGCCAAACGTTTATCTAAGCCATGAAGCAATGCTCCACCACCTGTCAAATAAATACCATTTTCGTAAATGTCGGCTGAAAGCTCAGGTGGCGACATCTCTAATGCACGCATGATAGCTTCTTCGATTTTCGAGATAGATTTATCCAAAGCATACGCAATCTCGCTGTATGTTACCTTGATTTCTTTTGGAATACCAGTCATCAAGTCACGACCACGAATTTCGATGTCAGCAGGAGGATTATCTAAGTCGGGTAATGCTGCACCAACCTGAATCTTGATAAACTCGGCCGAACGCTCACCGATGAGCAAATTATGCTCACGACGCATATAATCAACAATATCTCTCGTAAATAAATCACCCGCAATACGTACCGACGCCTCACAAACGATACCCGAAAGTGCAATAACTGCGATTTCTGTAGTACCACCACCAATATCAGCAATCATCGAACCATTTGGTTGCTCAATGTCGATACCGATACCGATTGCCGCAGCGATTGGCTCGTGTACCATATAAACTTCTTTCGCACCTGCGTGTTCGGCTGAATCTTTTACCGCACGTTTCTCCACCTCAGTAATACCTGATGGAATACAGATAACCATGCGGTGAGAAGGCGAGAAAAACCAACTACGACCCGTCTCAATCATCTTAATCATACCACGAATCATTAATTCAGCGGCAGTAAAGTCGGCAATTACACCATCTTTGAGTGGACGAATAGTTTTTATATTTTCATTGGTTTTTTCGTGCATTTGCATTGCTTTGTGTCCTATCGCCAACACTTTTCCAGTAATTTTATCCAAAGCAATAATAGAAGGTTCATCTACAACGATTTGGTCTTTGTAGATAATGAGGGTATTTGCCGTACCCAAGTCAATCGCGATGTCACTCGTGAGGAAGTTAAACAATCCAGCCATTTTAAAGCTTTAATGGGTTTATAATTTTAATTTGGTCGCAAATTTACAACTATTATTTGCAAAATATTTCTAAAAAGTTGAAAAAGTATTGAAAAAGAGAAAAGTATCTCCTCTTCATCCGAGCTTTTATGTGCCTTCTGTCGTTTTTTGTAGAAAATACCTTCATTATGAGCATATTTACCCATAAAAAGTGGCAATTTATACTTGAAAATTGATTTATTGATATTGTTCAAAAAATACTTGATTTCGTAATATTGTTTATTTAGCATACTTTTAAATATACCTAATACCTCAATAAATATCGAAATCAAAAAAACTATTATCTTTGCCCCATAGCAAATTATCTAACCAAAGAACTGAAATATAAATGGGAGTTCGTTCGATACTCAGTAAACCTATAGCTGCATACGTGGTTGCACAGCAGAAGAAGTGGATGGCTCGCTCGGCAGAAGTACAAGCCGAATGGCGAGAACAGTTGGTGAGCCAAGCTGCTCAAACGGTTTTTGGTCGTGACCATCATTTCAATGATATTCATTCGTATGACGACTTCAAACAGGCAATTCCGATTCGTGACTACGAAGACCTAAAACCGTATATAAACCGAGTAGTTGAGGGCGAAGAAAACATTCTTTGGGCAGGTAAACCACTTTATTTTGCCAAAACTTCGGGCACTACTTCAGGTACAAAATATATTCCTATCTCGAAAGATTCGATTCATAATCATATCAATTCGGCTCGAAATGCCTTGTTGAACTACATTAACGAAACTGGAAAATCACAGTTTTTGGATAATAAACTCATTTTTTTATCGGGAAGCCCCGAAATGACCGAAAAAGCGGGTATCAAAACGGGTCGTCTTTCGGGAATTTCTACACATCATGTTCCTGCTTATTTGCAAGCTAACCGTCTACCTTCTTACGAAACCAATTGTATTGAAGATTGGGAAACCAAGCTCGAAAAGATAATTGATGAAACCATCAATCAGCCGATGAGTTTGATTTCGGGCATTCCGCCGTGGGTGCAAATGTATTTTGATAGAATTCAAGCTCGTACAGGAAAGAAGATAAAAGATGTTTTCCCAACGTTTGATTTATTTGTTTACGGAGGTGTAAACTTCGAGCCGTACCGAGCTAAGCTTTTTGAATCTATCGGTAAGAAAGTTGATTCTATTGAGTTTTTTCCTGCATCCGAAGGTTTCTTTGCTTACCAAGATTCGCAAAATAGCGAAGGAATGTTATTATTGCTCAACACAGGTATTTTCTACGAATTTATCCCTGCGGAAGAGTTTTTTAACGAAAATCCTACTCGTTTGAGCATCGAACAAGTAGAACTGGGAAAAAACTACGCTCTTATCATCAATAATAATGCTGGGCTTTGGGGGTACTCAATTGGTGATACCGTAAAGTTTGTTTCGCTCGACCCATATCGTGTCATTGTTTCGGGAAGAATCAAGCATTATATTTCAGCTTTCGGCGAACACGTCATTGGCGAAGAAGTGGAAAAAGCCATGAAATATGCTTGTGAACGCCAGCCCGAAGTTGAAATTGTGGAGTTTACTGTTGCCCCGATGGTTACGCCTAATGAAGGTTTACCATACCATGAATGGCTCGTTGAGTTTGCAGTTCCGCCAAGAGATATGGTGCAGTTCAACAATGATTTAGACAAACGTATGACCGAACTAAATGTTTATTACGATGACCTAATAACGGGTAGTATTCTGCGTAAATTGGTTATTACACCATTACAAAAAAACGCTTTCATTGACTATATGCGTTCGCAAGGAAAACTCGGCGGACAAAACAAAGTTCCTCGTCTATCAAACGACCGTAAGATTGCTGATGCCTTAAAAAGTGCTGAGTTCTGAGTTATGAATTCTGAGTAGAGAAAATATACGATTAACATAAAATCAGAATTCATAACTCAGAACTCAACACCGCACGGGCGGCCCCGTCAGAACTATTAGCACTCATAACTCAGAATTCAGAACTCATAACTCATATCCCCCATCTATCAAAAACTAAGATAAATTTCTGTATATACATATATTTTTGTAATCAGAAAAAAAGAACTAAACTATAAGCCGTATTATGTTACAATTTTTGAAGTATGTTTTTGCTACTATTGTCGGGATTTTCCTGTTCACAATCTTAAGTTTTTTTGTGTTGATAGGAATCGGAAGTTTGATGTCGAGTTCGGAAACTAAAACCGAAGTTGCTTCTAACTCGGTTCTTAAACTTGATTTAAACCAAGTTATCAGAGAGAATGCAGCTGAAGAAGACCCTTTCACCGAAATTCTATCGGGTGGAAATAGCCCAGGTCAAGTGAGCTTACCGCAAATTAAAGAAGCTTTGGCAAATGCCAAAATTGACCCAAATATCAGAGGGATTTATCTCAAAGCTGAAAACCCAATGGCTGGAATGGCAACATTGAAAGAGGTAAGAGAATATTTGTTGGATTTTAAAAAATCAAAAAAGTTTATTTATTCGTACGGAGAAACCATGACCGAAGGCTCAATTTACCTTTGTTCAGTGGCCGATAAAAGTTATTTAACACCAGCTGGTGGCTTAGATTTTAATGGTTTGAGTGCCAACTATTCTTTTATGAAAGGCTTATTTGAGAAAATCGGCGTAAAACCCGAAATTTTCAGAGTTGGTGAATATAAAAGTGCCGTTGAGCCATTTTTCTTGACTAAAATGAGCGACGCTAACCGTGAGCAAACACAATCGTTTATTTCAGATATCGCCAACAGTTTTTATGGAGATATTGCGGCTTCACGCAAAATCCCGATGGAAGAACTCAACAATATTCTGAATAACGCCTTGATTCAAGAACCAACCGATGCCGTAAAATACAAGTTGATTACAAATACGGGTTATTGGGATGAATTTGAGACTGCACTTCGCCACGAATTAGGTTTCAGTGCAGATAAGAAAATAGAATATATTGGCCTAAATAAATATTTGAAAGCCGATAAATTTGTAAAAGAAGGCAGTAGCTCAAATAGAATTGCGGTAATTGTTGGTGAAGGAGATATCATTTCGGGAGAAAGTCAGGACGGTACAATTGGTTCGGAAACTATCGTGAAAGAATTACAAAAAGCTCGTAAAGATTCAAAAATTAAAGCTGTTGTCTTGCGTATCAATTCGGGCGGAGGAAGTGCCTTGGCTTCAGATATAATGTGGCGTGAAGTTGAACTAACTAAGAAAGTAAAACCTGTAATTGCATCAATGGGCGATTACGCTGCCTCAGGAGGTTATTATATGGCCATGGCTTGCGATACAATTGTGGCTCAACCAACAACTTTGACTGGTTCAATTGGTATTTTTGGTGTATTGTTCAATGTAGAAAAACTGATGAACGAAAAACTCGGCGTGACATTCGATGGTGTAAATTCACACAAATACGCCAACTTTCCATCGGCTACTCGCACAATGACCGATGCTGAAAAAAACATGATTCAGAATGGTGTAAATAAAGGCTATGAGAGTTTTACCTCAAAAGCCGCTAAAGGCCGCCACATGAGTGTTGAGAAATTGAAGACTCTCGCCAGTGGTCGAGTTTGGACAGGTAGCCAAGCCAAAGCAAATGGTTTGGTTGATATAATTGGTGGTGTAGATGATGCTATCAGAATTGCTGCTAAAAAAGCCAAATTGAAAGATGGAGATTATCGAGTAAAATATTTACCAATCAAAAAATCAAGCTTTGAGTCAATTATCGATAAATTCGGTAATGACCAAGAAGATGCTAAATTAAAAGCATATTTGGGTGATTTTGCACCGTATGCTAAGCAGCTGAAAAATCTTCAAAGCATGGATAAAGTTCAGGCAAGAATGCCTTTTGAATTGGAGATAAAGTAATGCTAAAAAGGCATTTAGATAAAGTCTAAATCAAACTTTATAACCAAAAGGAGAAAGAAATTAGTACCTTTGTACGAAATTCTTTCTCCTTTTTGATTTTGTAGCACAAGTTTATATCGGAGTTGAGTACAACCTTGTGCTTTTGGAAAGAAATGATATTTTAGAAACATGAAAAATCCGAAATTAATAGAAGCAAAATTTGTCACGAGTGCGGCAGATTATCGTAAATGTCCGCCACCCGAAAAACCCGAGTATGCCTTTATTGGTCGCTCAAACGTAGGGAAGTCTTCGTTGATAAATATGTTAGTGGGTAATAAAAACTTAGCAAAAACCTCTCAAACCCCAGGAAAAACGCAATTAATTAACCATTTTGAGGTAAACAAGAAATGGTATATTGTCGATTTACCTGGTTACGGTTTTGCCAAAGCTCCCAAAGGCGAGCGGGACAAATGGGGCGAAATGATTGGCAATTATTTGGTCAATCGAGAGAATTTGATGTGTGTGTTTGTGTTGATTGATATTCGCCACGAACCACAACGAGTAGATTTGGAGTTTCTCGACTTTCTGGGCGAAAAAGACGTGCCGTTTTATCTGATTTTCACGAAAGCCGATAAAGTAGGAAGCGTAACGGCCGAGCAAAACGTTGAGTCGTTTAAGAAAACGATGCTTTTGAGCTGGACGAAAGTTCCGCAATATTTCATTACATCGTCGGAGCGACGAACGGGTCGTGAGGAATTATTGAAAGCAATCGAAGAGTTGAATCTGTCTTTTACGAAATAATTTGTACTTTTGCAGCGTTCATATATAGCATTTACGAATAAATCGAATGACGATTGACGAATAAGTAGTAGTGAGTCAGCTATTTTCAAGAAAAAATAATAAAGCTAAATAAAATATTCTGTTGACAGTCGTCTGTCGACCATAGACTAAATAAAAAACAATATATTTTTCAAATGGAATTATTAAGAGATATTGCCCACATTTCTGGAAAAAGTGGATTGTATAGAATTTTGAAGCCAGGGCGTGGTGGCGTAATCGTTGAAACACTTGACGAGAAAAAACAAAAAGAAATGGTTAGTTCAAATGCCCGTGTATCGGTTTTGAAAGACATTTCGATTTATACCGAAGACCCAAACAAATCAACTCCGCTTGGAGATATTTTCTTAAAAACGCGTGAGCTTCACGGCGAAAAAGTTGAGTTTGATTTCAAAACAGCATCAAACAATCAAATTTTTGATTTATTTGCTACCGTAATGCCTGATTTTGACCGTGAGCGTGTGTACGCTTCCGACATCAAGAAAATCGTAAGCTGGTACAATATTCTTTCGGCTACAATGCCTGAACTTTTCGTTCCTGCCGCAGTAGAAGCAGCTGCTGCCGAAGAAGCGAAAGCATAATCTTGGGATAAGTTATTTTTGAAAGCCCATCGACAACGATGGGCTTTTTGATTATATAGCCTTTTTATTTCCCCATTTAGGCGATTAAAATCGCCACCTAAGGGAACAATGGATGATATAAAAGTGTCTTTTTTGACGAATTAATTCGTCAAATCATGAAGATAAATACTCCGTGCGACGGTCGCCTTTGTTCTTTTAGACAGCGATTTTAATCGCTGATTATTTCAATACAATCGTCTTACCAGTTTTTGAAGATTTTACAGCCGCATCTAAAATTTCCATCGCTACCATATTAATTTTCAACGAACCCAAATCATTTTCTGATTTTACCTTGCCACGAGCCACCGCTGCAAAGTATGTAAAAGCATCATTCATGGGTGTTTCGAGGGGTTTTACTGCGATTTTTTCTTCGGGTGGAGCATTTCTATCTCCTTTTCTAACGGTCATTTGGGCAGATTTATCGGCAAAAATATAGCCTGTTTTTCCATAAATTTCTACATCTTTTCTATCAAAAGGCCAGTTCCACGAACCTTGAAAAATACCTTGTGCTTTTGGGTATGTCACCACGATAGTTGCTTCATCATCAACATTAGGATAAGTTTCGGGTTTGATGGTTTGTGTAATTGCCGTCACCGAAGTGGGTCTTTCGCCTTTCATTAACCACGCCATGATATCGGCTCCGTAGCACCCAAAATCAATGATTGCTCCGCCACCATTTTTTACGGGGTCTGTTAACCAACTCAAAAACTCTTTACTCACGCCAATTTCTTTTGGACCGCTATGACCATCGTGTATCACGACCTTTCTGATGTCACCAATGGTATTTTGCTGGTGAATCATTTCGTAGGCTTGATGATTACTGGCATACCAAGTAGTTTCATAGTTAGTCAGGAGTTGAATATTGTGTTTTTTTGCTAAAACTGCCATTTGTTTGGCATGGTCAAAATTTACAGCTAACGGCTTTTCAACCATTACATGCACGCCCTTTACAGCACATTTCTGCACAGTTTCCAAATGCTCAATAATACTTCTGAAATCACAAACGGCTTCGGGTTTGGCTTTTTCGAGCATTTCGTCGAGGCTGGCGTACCAAAGGCTTTCGGGTAAATTATACTTTTTCAATAATCTTAGAGCCAGCTCTTTGTTTGGCTCGGCAAAACCAATAATTTCGACACCCGCACGATTTGGATGATTTAAAATCTGATAAACGTGGTCGTGAGTCATGCCTGCAATACCCATTCTGATGGGTTTTTCTTGGGCGAATACAAAATTTAGGCTTAGAACTAAGCCCCAAAAGAGAAGTTTTTTCATGTTAAATAGAAGGTTGAATTAATCAAATTTAGCTAAAAACCATCATTAAGACTATTTTTTCAGAAAAGTTTTGATTAGAAAACCTATTTTTGCGTTATAAAAGAAAAATCTTAATCCTATTGACTGTTGTCAGTGGACTATCGACTAAAAAATGTCAATCAAAATCCAAAATCTGAGTAAAACTTATGGCTCTCAACGTGCCGTTGATGATATATCTTTTGAAGTTGCCAAAGGCGAGATTGTTGGTTTTCTTGGGCCAAATGGTGCGGGTAAATCAACAACTATGAAAATCCTGACGGGCTATTTACCAGCTACCGATGGCTCGGCCGAAGTAAATGGATTTGATGTGAAAACATCGCCGATGCAAGTCAAAAGTAGCATTGGATATTTGCCCGAGCATAATCCTTTGTACTTGGATATGTACGTGCGTGAGTTTCTCGAATTTGCGGGTTCGCTTTATGGTTTAAAAGGTAAGTCTTTGCAGATAAAAGTAGCCGAAACCATCGAAATGGTAGGGTTAGGCTTAGAAAAACACAAGAAAATAGGTCAGTTATCAAAAGGTTATCGCCAGCGTGTTGGGCTTGCCCAAGCCTTGATTCATAACCCTGATGTGCTGATTCTGGACGAACCAACTACGGGACTTGACCCAAATCAGTTAGTTGAAATCAGAGATTTGATAAAATCGGTTGGTCGAAACAAAACTGTTATTTTTAGTACCCACGTTATGCAGGAAGTAGAAGCTATCTGCGACCGTGTGGTGATTATCAATCGAGGGAAAATTGTAGCTAATGGCACACTTTCTGAACTGAAACAAGGCGGAAAAGGTATTGAAGATGTTTTCCGTGAATTAACCGCTTGATGCACAATTTGGGAAAATTGTGTTACATAACTTATGCTTGAAATTTGTAGTTTTTCATTAGAATCTTGCCTCACTGCTCAAAAAGCAGGTGCTGGTCGTGTTGAATTGTGTGGTGGTATGTTTGAAGGAGGTACAACTCCTTCGGCTGGTTTGATAAGCTTGGCTCGTCAAAATCTTAGTATCAAATTATACGTCATGATTCGCCCTCGTGGCGGAGAGTTTTGTTATTCGGATGCTGAGTTTGAAGTAATGAAAGCAGATATTTTAACGGCCAAAAATCTGGGTGCTGATGGTGTAGTTTTCGGAATTTTGAACCCTGATGGAAGCATTGATAAAAAACGCACAACCGAACTGGTAAATTTAGCTACTCCGCTCAAAGTAACATTCCATCGGGCATTTGATGTTGCTAACCAACCTCTACAAGCCTTAGAAGATATTATCGACTGTGGTTGTGAACGAATCTTGACTTCTGGACAGAAAAACACGGCCATCGAAGGAATTGATTTATTGAAAACGTTGGTAGAAAAATCACAAAACCGTATCGAAATTATGGCTGGAAGTGGCGTTTCAGCTCAAAATGCTCAACAATTCTTGAATATTGGTGTTCATGCCCTACACATGACAGGAAAAGGAATTCAAGAAAGTAAAATGGTTTTTCGCAAACCCGATGTAAGCATGGCGAGTGCTGCACTCACCAACGAATATGAGATTTACGAAGCCGATTTTGAGAAATGCCAAGCGGTAGTTGAAATTCTAAAAAAATAGGCATACGCCAAAAACATATGCCCACTTTATAACCTTTGTAACGTTTTACTATCGACTATATCATTTCTTCTCAGCCAATTCTGCAATTTTTTGGTGAATCATCACTTGGTTCGACATGATTTTCGAGAACCCTCTTACGTCATCGCCACTCCAAGCATTATTCATTTCGCCGTAGCTACCAAATACTGGCGACATTAAATCGTAATCGGATTTAATACCCAATAATTGGAAATTGTAAGGTGCCAAATGTACTCGAACTTCACCCGTTACGTGCGACTGCATGCTTTCTAAGAATTTCTCAATATCACGCATCAACGGCTCTAAGAATTGTCCTTCGTGGAGCATCATTCCGTACCATTCGGCCAAATTTTGCTTCCAATATTGTTGCCATTTCGAGAGTACGTGTTTTTCGAGTAAATGGTGAGCTTTGATAATAATCAAAGGAGCGGCGGCTTCAAAACCTACACGGCCTTTGATACCGATGATGGTATCGCCCACGTGAATATCACGGCCAATGCCATAAGGCGAAGCCAATTCAGATAATTTACGAATGGCATCAACAGGATTATCAAAACTTTCACCCGCAACGCCTTTCAACTCTCCGTTTACGAACTGTAAAGCTATTTCCGAAGCTTCTGTTTTTGTTACCTGAGTTGGGAAGGCACTTTCTGGTAAGAATTCGTAAGAATTTAATGTCTCACGACCGCCTACCGATGTTCCCCACAAACCTTTATTGATTGAGTAGGCTGCTTTGTGCCATTCACGCACCACACCTTTCGATTTCAAGAATTCGATTTCGGCTTCACGAGACAATTTTAAATCTCTAATTGGCGTAATAATTTGTGCGTTTGGCAATACGATTCTGAAAACCATATCGAAACGCACTTGGTCGTTTCCTGCACCTGTACTTCCGTGAGCAACGGCCTCGGCACCAATTTGCTTGGCATATTCAGCTACGGCAACTGCCTGAAACATACGTTCGGCACTCACCGAAAGTGGGTATGTATTATTTTTTAGGATATTACCGTAAACCAAATAACGAATACATTTTTGGTAATACTCGTCAACCATACGAGCCGTGAAGTGGTTTTTTACTCCCAATTCGTAGGCTTTGGTTTCAATATCTTTCATTTCTGCTTCTGTGAAGCCACCCGTATCAACCAATACAGAATGAACCTCATGACCCAATTCTTCGGTCAAATATTTTACACAAAAAGAGGTATCTAAACCCCCACTGTATGCCAAAACAACTTTCATAAGCCCAAACCCGCCCTAAAATGAGCGTATTTTTTAGAGTTCAACAAAATTTCACGCAAAAATAGGATTTATTAATGTGAAATCTCGAATATTATTTAAAATTATTGTACTATTCAAATAAAACTAATTTTGAGTGATTGAATGATAGAATGTTTTGATTTTAAGTAACATTTATTCTGTCATTCATTCAGGCACTCATTCAAAATTATCGTGGAACGGTAAAATACATAATCGTACCGATGCACGAAAAAACAATATTGGGTAGCCAAACGGCTAATATTGCTGGCATATTACCCGATTCGGCAATGCCTTTTGACATGATGAAGAATAAAATATAAACAAATGCTAACACGAAGCCGATGGCAATCTGAAAGCCAACTCCACCACGAGCCTTGCGTGCCGATACAATTAGGCCCATCAACGACAAAATAATTACGGCAAAGGGTGTAACGATTCGCTGATAAAGCTCAATTTCAAAAGACTCGATTCCTTCAGCCCCTCGACTCCGAATTAACTCAATTCGTTGGCGTAGTTCAGGAATTGTAAAGGTCTCGTAAACGTTTCGGTCGCTTTCAAAATCACTTGGCGAAAGATTGATGACAGTATCTTTTGTGGCCGTATTATAGATAAGTTTATCTTTCATAATACCCAACGTACGAATTTTATAGTCCGAAATTTTCCAGCGTTTGGTGCTATCATTCCATTCGATTCGTTTGGCCGAAAGTTTTTCAATAAGTTTATTATCTGCGATTTTTTCGAGCGTAAAATCATAACCAGTTTTGGTTTCGTTGTTGTAGCTCGACATATAGGCATAGGTATTCGGAGCAACGGCCGTATGAAAATCTCGGTCAGAGAAATAAAACTTATCGTTGATGTAAGTGGCCTCAAAACCCAATCTAATTTTATTGGCTTTGGGTAAAATCCAGCCAACCATCACGAACGATAGCACTGCCACCATCGAAGAAGCAATAAAATACGGAAGCATCAACCTCCGAAAACTTGTGCCACTGCTCAAAATCGCCACGATTTCGGTATGAGCCGCCATTTGAGCAGTAAAGAAAACCGTTGAGATAAAAATCATCAACGGACTAATGTAATTTGCCCAATATGGGGCAAGATTGGCATAATATGAAAGCAAAATAGCTCGCATTGGAGCGTTTTTCTGAATAAAGTCATCGTTTTTTTCCACGAAATCAATCACCATGATGATAAGCACAATGACCAATACCGCAAAAAAGTATGTTTTCAGAAATCGCTTGATTAAGTATTTATCGAGAATATTCATAAACTCCAGCACCCCCAACCCCTAAAGGGGAGCAAAAGGTTTTTGATTTTTAATTTTATGCAAAGATACACATTGTAGATTTTCTAATGGCTTTATTAAGAAGTATTAACACTGACCGTCAAGAGTTCTGCACTTGTACCAGCAAATTCCTCGCTACCTCATTGCTCACAAAAAGTCTTATGTCATTGTTCAAAAGTAGGCCGTAAGATTTATCAAAGTCGCTTATTTCCAGTACTTTAAGGTCGCAACCAAGCGTAATTTGTTGTTTGTCAAGATGCTGTAAAAACGCTGGCGAATGCACCGAAACGCCCATCATCACCACTGATTGATTTAACGGAATTTCGGAAAGTTTCTGATAACTCACCGAAGGCATTTTTCCTTTGGCATCAGGAATCGGGTCGCCGTGCGGGTCAAATTTCGGATTTTCTAAGAAATCATCGAGCCTTTTGGTTAATTCTTTCGAGTCGATGTGTTCAAGTTGCTCGGCAATATCATGGATTTCGTCCCAGCCGAAACCCAATTTTTCTACCAAAAAAACCTCCCATAAACGGTGTTTTCTAATCACACCCAAGGCAATTTGTTCGCCAGCTTCGGTGAGAGTAACGCCTTGATACTTACGATAATTAATATAGTTTTTCTCGGCCAATTTGCGTAGCATATCCGACACAGAAGCCGCTTTGGTTTGCGTATGCTCGGCCAACTGATTGGTGCTTACCTCATTGCCATTGTGGCGTTCGGTGAGTAAGTATATAATTTTAAGATAATTTTCTTCGGTAAAAGAGATAAGTTGATTGTCCACAGTAGATAGACGATAATATAGAAAAATAGCCAAAAGTCCGCAGCTAATGGCCAACCGCTAAACAAAAGTACATTTTTAGTCGAATCAAACAAAATTTTAGGTTAGTCTAAAAATATATTTTGATTAGCAAATTTTTTGTTTTATGTTTGTATTGAAAAAAGTGGATTTACAACAAATGGAAAAGAATTTAGACATAAATAGCTCAAAGGCGTGGCATTCGACAACGAGTAATCTTTCATTACCCGAAGTTCATGGCACTATTGAAGTGCATAAAACAGGTAGTTTTTGGAAAAAAATGTCGGCTTTCATCGGCCCAGGATTGATGGTTGCCGTTGGTTACATGGACCCTGGTAACTGGGCAACCGATATTGCAGGTGGAGCAAAATTTGGTTATACGCTACTTTCGGTGATTCTGATTTCTAATCTTTTTGCGATGCTTTTGCAGCATTTATCGCTCAAATTGGGCATTGCTACAGGCCGAGATTTGGCACAGGCTTGTCGTGATGCCTATTCAAAACCCGTATCGTTTGTGCTGTGGATTTTGGCCGAAATAGCCATTGCTGCCTGCGATTTGGCTGAAGTTATTGGAGCAGCCGTTGCTTTAAACCTGCTCTTTAATATTCCGCTCACTTACGGAATCTTGATAACCGCCATTGATGTAATTTTCATTTTGTTTCTCCAAAACAAAGGCTTTCGTATTATTGAAGTAATTGTTGGGGGACTGATTTTGATAATTTTGCTTTGCTTCGGCTACGAAATTTTAGCGTCTAACCCTGATTTCGTGGCTGTTACGAAAGGACTTGTACCGAGCAGCCAGATAGTGGCAAATCCCGAAATGCTTTATATTGCCATCGGTATTTTGGGAGCGACCGTTATGCCGCATAATCTGTATTTACACTCGAGTATCGTGCAAACCCGCAAGATAGAGAATACACCAGCCGCTAAAAAAAGTGCCATCAAATATGCTACTATTGATTCTACGGCTTCGTTGTTTATTGCGTTTTTTATCAATGCCGCTATTCTGATTATGGCAGCCGCAACGTTTCATTTCACAGGAAACAAAGAAGTAGCCGATATAACCGATGCCTATATGCTGCTCGACCCAATTTTAGGCGTAAAACTGGCGGGACTATTCTTTGCAGTAGCACTTTTGGCAGCAGGACAAAACTCAACGCTCACAGGCACATTGGCTGGGCAAATTATCATGGAGGGTTTCTTGAATATTCAACTCAAACCGTGGCTTAGAAGATTGATAACAAGGCTTTTGGCCATTGTTCCAGCCTTGATTGTAGCAATTATTTACGGAGAAAAAGGCACTTCTGATTTACTGGTTTTGAGTCAAGTAATACTTTCTTTGCAGCTAAGTTTTGCGGTCGTGCCGTTGGTAATGTTTACCTCCGATAAACTAAAAATGGGTGAATTTGCAAACCCAACTTACGTAAAATATACGGCTTGGGTGGTAACTATCATTATTATTGCGTTGAATAGTTATCTGTTGTTTGATACGTTGTTTTAAACAACTCAGGCTTCGCTTATAGGGGCGAAGCCTGAGTTTGTATTTTTAAATAATCTTTCAACCCAATAATACATCTACCCCAATCTCAAACTCAGGTAAAACAGGAGCGGCCGAGCAAATATCATTTTCGATACAAATTTTCACATCACGGCGAGAAGTATAAATATGCACTGATTTTTCCTCTGGAAATACTAACCAAACTACTTTCACGCCAGCTTTATAGTATTCTCTTATTTTTTCTTCAACTTTATTTATATTATCGTTTCCAGAAATAATTTCAATAACAAATTCAGGGATTACATCTGTACCTTTATTAGCAGCAGCAATTTGTTTTTTTGTTAAATAGGCAATATCAGGTCTTCTCATTTGAATTCCAGTAAGTTGCACGTCATATTCTGCTACGAAAGTACCTGTTTTTTTATATCCCTTATCAATAAATAAATCGAGAAGAATATCATAAATCTTGACTTGTTGCTTATTCATTCCTGTAAATTTAATCAGTTCGCCATCGTTCCACTCATACTTAAAGCCGTCGTTTGGCTCCCAATCCTGAAATTCTGCCAATGTGCGTGGTAGGGCTAATGTTTCTTTTACCATACTATTCATTTTTTATAACCAAATTTAAAGAAAAATTTAATTGGATATAGCTAATCAAAGAATTTTATTCATGTAATTACTTTTCAATAATCCTCTCTATCTTGTAATCTTCATAATCGTGCTAAAAATAATTATTAAAAATTAATTGTATAATTGACACTTAATAATTTACTTCGCATCATATTTGCGACCAAAACCAATAAAAATACTACCATCATGTC